>VOFE01001069.1_pt1 | contig 23843 bp, 23 predicted proteins | sample 5384071 | NCBI WGS metagenome assembly VOFE01 (sample SAMN12384724, study PRJNA508395) | human gut metagenome | isolation source: healthy gut D | host: Homo sapiens
CCGAAGCCGGCAACTACGCCCCCACCGGTGCCACCGAGTGGTCGTTTATGACAGGCGGTGCATGGCAGCTGGGGCTCAACGGAACACAGCTCTATAACGATCGCGAATCGATTACCCAAGCACTTCGCTCGGGTGTGCCCGTCATCGCCGCAGTGCGCCCCGGTACGTTTACCAACGTAGGCCACTACATCGTGCTCTACGGCATCGACGATGCCAACCAGATTGGCGTCTGACCCCAACTCGGCCAGCCGCAGCGCCCGTCGTTGGGGCGTCGTAGAGGTCCCTCAACGAAGTCGAAGCCATGTGGGCCTACTACTAGGCGCCAAACATGCCGGCTCTAGCCATCGCCTCCGCAAAATCTTAGTCATCCGGAAAATGCGTCCCACTTTGGAGCTCAATAGCGGGATGCACTTTCCCCTAGCGACCTGTTTGGGAAACTGTGTCCCACTTTTCGGCCGAATTCTGGGATGCGTTTTCCCGTTGAGGACCTCAGGGGGAAACTGCGCCCCATTTTGAGCGCCAATTCTGGGATGAGGTTTCCCGTTGACGACTCACCATCAACAGCCAACTCAATAGCAAAAGCCCCGCAGCCGGAGCGGACTGCGGGGCTCATGAAGAGAGGCTAGTTTGTGGGCGCCTTGCCTGGCGCCCACGAGAGAGGCAACAGAGTAGAGACTACTCGTGAATGCGGGTACCGGAGAGGCCAGCCATGGTCTCGGCGGCCTTGTCCAAGGCGCCGATGATGCAGGTGCGGCCCTTGCGGGAACGGGCGAACTTGATGGCAGCGCGGACCTTGGGCTCCATGGAACCCTTGCCGAACTGGCCCTCGTCGGCCAGGCGCTCGGCCTCGTCGGCGGTGATGTCCTCGAGCTCCTCCTGGTTGGGCTTGCCGAAGTTGATGGCGACATGCTCAACGGCGGTCAGCAGGAACAGGACGTCGGCGTCGCAGTCCTCGGCCAGCAGCTCGCCGCCCAGGTCCTTGTCGATGACGGCGGGAACGCCCTTGTAGCAACCCTGTTCTCGTAGTCGCGGACGACGGGGATGCCGCCGCCACCGCAGGCGATGACGATGAACTCGTTGTCGAGCAGGTTGAGGATGGAGTCGGCCTCGACGATCTTCTTGGGCGGGGGGAGGCGACGACGCGACGCCAGCCGCGACCGGAATCCTCGACGAAGACCTTGGAGGATCCTCGGCCATGAACTCCTTTGCCTGCTCCTCGGTGTAGAAGGGGCCGATGGGCTTGGTCGGGTTCTTGAACGCGGGATCGTCGGGGTCGCACTCGATCTGGGTGACGACGGTGGCGGCGTGCCAACGCTTATAGCGCTTGTGCATCTCGCGGCCGATGCCCTGCTGCAGGTGGTAGCCGATATAGCCCTGGGACATAGCGCCGCACTCGGGCAGCCGGGCATCTCGGGGGTGCCGATGGCGTCGTGGGCAGCGGCGAAGGCGTTCTGGATCATGCCGACCTGCGGGCCGTTGCCGTGGCTGATGATGATCTCGTTACCCTGCTCGATAAGGCCGAGGAGGGCGTGGGCGGTGTTGCTCACGGCCTCGATCTGCTCGACGGGGTTGTTGCCGAGGGGCGTTGCCGCCAAGGGCGACGACAATACGATCGGGCTTGCCAAGAGGCTTAGACATTGCTGGAATCCTTTCTGTAAAAGGCCTACAACCCATTAATAACCCGCGTCCGTGCGATACGCGAGTTTATTAAGGTTTATATTCTCTTTATCGCTCATTTTATTCATTTTGAAAATAGTTGAACGGTGAACGGTCGTTTTTATCCGCTCAGCGTACAGAACAGAACACCAGCTGCAGCGAGGATTATGTCGGATTATGCAAACTACATCTCTGCTAAACACAAAACGGACGCGCTATACGAGATTCTATGCACTTATAAGTCGAGTATTGCAAAAACAAGGGGCTTTTCATCCAGCAAAAGGAATAAAGAAGAGCTCCGAAAAGACGGCAGCAACCCTGTCCTCCCCCGCGTCCCAAAGTGGCGCGAGGTTTCGCGGCAAAGCCGCGAAAACAGCGGATTATGCCAAACTACGTCCTTCATCACAATCCGAGGACGTAGTCGTAGCAGGATCTGAGGGGCTAACCTTCGCGGACACTCCATGGACCCCCGCCGCAAGTGTGAACTGCCTCCATTTCTTGGACATGAGGCCAGGACTTGAGGGTGAAGCACGACATCGAGGCCAGGAAGGCGGCGACAGGCCGGCTCCGGAGTCGGCGGCGAAGGCGCTGTCGGTCCCGCGCGACACCGTGAGACAATGGCTCCGTATACCGTCGTCGAGCGGCGCTATCCATGGACGGCAAGCAGGCCAGGAGGCGATGCCGCCTCGGCGTTCGGCATGGCAAGCAGGACGCCATGTCGGGGATGTCGCCGCTCAAGAGATGGTGCGCGCTCTACCGCGAGGGCGGCGCGGAGGCCCTGCGCCCGAGGCCCAAGGGGCCGGCCGAGCGGTTTCAAGGCGAGACCGCGCACCCGCGAGCAGGAGCTCGAGGAGCGCTGCCGAAGGCTCGAGACCGAGGTGGCCTACCTAAAAAATTGCGTGCCCTGGTCGAGAGGGACGGACTCTGACCAGGGCGAAGGTCAGGCCGTGGGCGCCCTGCGCGCGGGGGGCACGGGCTGGGGAGCCTGCTGGAGTGCGCCGGCCTGGCGAGGTCGAGCTACTACTACGCGCTGTCGCACCCGAAGGCCCCCACCAGGCCCGAGCTCTGGGAGGCCGCCGCCGAGATATTCTCGCGCACCGCCAACAGGTGCGGCCACAGGCAGATCGCCATGTGCCTGCGCGCCGAGCGGGGGCGTGCGCATAGCCTGCAAGACCGTGCTGAAGATGATGCGCGAGATGGGCATCAGCTGCGGGATCCGCCGCGAGACCGACTACCACAGGTACAACTCGTACAGGGGCAAGGTCGGAAAGACCTTCGAGAACGTCATCGGCAGGGACTTCGCCGCCGACGGGCCGTGGGAGAAGATGGGCACCGACGTCACCGAGTTCAAGCAGCCCTGGGGCAAGGCCTACTTCGCACCGGTCTACGACTTCGGCAGCAAGGAGATCGTCGCCTGGTCCACGTCGCTGCACCCCAACATGGCTCAGCAGCACGAGCTGCTCGACCAGCTCGTGTCCAGGAAGCCCAAGGGCTCCAGGCCGATCCTGCACTCGGACATGGGCTGGCAGTACCAGCAGGCCGGTTGGTGCAGGCGGCTGGAGGAGGCCGGCGTGGTGCAGAGCATGTCCCGGAAGGGCAACTGCATCGACAACGGCGCGACGGAGCAGGTGTTCGGCCACATCAAGGACGAGTTCTTCCGCGGAAGGACGTGGCCGGACTTCGGGTCCTTCAAGGCGGACCTCGACGACTTCGTGGTCCATTGGAACACGAGGAGGCGCCAGGTTAAACTGAAGGGACTGACCCCGGAGGAGTTCGGAGACAGTCCCTTGCGGCGTAGTTCTTATTTAAGCCGTCCAAGTTTTGGGGTGCAGTTCAAGACGGGTCAAGGGAGGTCCATGACGACCTCCACCAACCGGAGCGGAGCGGAGGTTTGTGCGGGGTCTCATGGGCCCCCTTGACGCGGCGTAGCGGAGGTGCCACCCGGCCGCGGAGCCGTGGCCATACGGCGGCGTATGCCGTATATCAGCAACAAAAAGGCCCGCCTTCGGCGGACCTAAAAGGAAATGACCGTCTTCAAGGTAAAACGAGGATCCCAACACGCGAACCGGGTGCAGGCTATCAAACCGGGTTCTTGATCTCCGCCGAATCGAAGGCCCAGACCCACCAGCGGCTCGATTCAAGGCGATCACGGCCGATCGCCCTCTCAAGGTACAGGATTGTCTCCCATCGACCGAACCTGACCGCATACTGCTGATTGCTGCTTCCGTTCAACACGGGGCCCGGAAGAGAGACTTTCAGAATCTCGTCGATTGGAAACCGCCTGCCGTCGGGCCAATCGACCGCGAACGGACGAACCTCACCCGAGCTCGTCACCATCACCATGACGTCGACGTACTGTTTGTGGGCGCGACGGCTGTGATCGGGCCCAACCGACCGGGCGGTACACTCGCCGGAGAAGACGTCCCTCATATGGCCGTCGCCGCCATGCCGGAACCCTTGGCAACGAACCATCTGCCGTTTTCCCACCAGACCGTCTTTCGCTGCTTGGCGATACAAACGTCTATCTCGACGCAAAGGTTGCCAAATATCGCGCGGCCGTACTCTCGGCGGGCGTAAATGCTCTCCACCGTCCACGATCGCCCGTCGGCCCAATGGATAACCCAGGGGTCGGCCGGTCCATGGTTGGGGTCGACGGTACCCTTGGCATCGACGTCAACGTAGATTCGCCGCTCCTCGACCGGTATTCCGCATGTGCCCGCCAGGCTGTGCTTATGGAACAAGGCCGCTCCTCCCCATTAGTACGAACAATTGTTCCATTATGACATACTGAAGGGACACTCTAATGATGGGAGACACACCATGACCGATGAAGAACAGGGACAGTTCTACGATGTCGTATACGAGATGCGCGGGTTTGCCGCCACGCTCCTCGCGGCATCGCGCGGTGACCTTCAGGAGCCCGACAAAATCATCGAGTACGCCGCGTCGCAAATCGAGCATCTCGCTGATCGCCTCATCGTCAGCATCACGGGACAAACGGATAGAGACCGAAACGAGAGCGACTAACGCCATGTAATTCAATTACTGGAAACTGATTGGGAGATCACCCGCGGCCAATCCGTAGGAAAGCCGCGGGATATACTCCACGAGTGACCGGCCGCGCCGGCCCTCTTACCCAACCGTTACTCGACGTCCGCCAAAGACGGAACGCCGCGATAGGGCCCTAAAAGGGGCTATCAATCGAGCCCGATTTACTAGCAACAGCTGTTGCTGCCAGCTGTTATACCCGAACAATCGAGCAAATACGACCTTGCTTTCACGAACACATGCTCAACATGACCTACCGGCCGGCGACGATGAGAAAATCAATCCCGCAGATGTCAGTCATCGCCCTTCTTGAGATTGCAGTCGCGGCAGAGCATCTGACAGTTTTCGGGAACGGTGCGCCCGCCCTTGCTCCACGGCGTGATGTGGTCGGCCTGCATCTCATCGAACTCGAAGTGCTTCCCGCAGTACAGGCACACGCCCTTCTGCCGCTCGTATGCGGCTCGGGCGTCGCGCTTGTCGAAGGCGCGAATACTGAGCTTGCGCTCGTTGCCGGTGAGTAGGTACTCGTAGACGCCCTTCTTGCTCGTCACGTCGTCATCCGCCATGAGGCGCGAGACATCGGCCTCAAGCTCCTTGGGGTCGAGATCCGAGCGCCCGTGGTGGTCGTTGTAGAGCAGCCCCCACTCGATGCCCTTCATCTCCCGTCGGTACTTCGGGAAGATGGCCTGAACCCAGTCGATGACGCTGCGAAAGTAGCTCCATAGGGCCTGAGCCGTCGGGTCGCTGGCATGCTTGGCCATGTAGCCCTCTATGGTCTCGCCGTCGATGGCGGCGGCCCACCCGATGGCCGTCTCAAGGAACTCCTGACGTATCGAGGAGCCGGTAAGATAGTCACCCGCGAGCTGCTGGGCCGCGCAGCCAGTCTTCGAGAAGTACCGCTTGGCTTCCGACACCCACGACCCGGCGTAGACGGCGTTCCGCAGCTCCTGCTCGGTCAGCCGCTCGCCCGCGATGTTCACGATGCGGAACCACTTCAGCTTTTCCGACGGCTCCCCCTCGCACTGGTAGACGTCGAGCCGGTAGGACAGGATGCGCTCTCGCTCGTCGCTCGTGAGGTTGTCAAAGTAGCGGTCGTCAACGGAGAACTCGCCGTCAACGTAGCGGCAAATTGAGACGGTCCTCTGCTGGCCGTCCAGCACCTCGAATGTGTCCTCTCCGTCCTCGTTCACCCCGGTCTTCGCCCAGTACATGACGTTGAGCGGGAAGCCGTTCATGACGGTGCGAATGACCTCGTCCCGCTGTGCGGGCTTGTAGACGAACTCGCGCTGGTACGGGGGTCTGATGTCGAGCCTCCCGAAGTAGCCCGTCACACCCTCCTCTGCGTCGTCCCAGTAGTCCTCCACGAGGTCGCGGATGGGTATCTCGCGTTTGATGATTCTCATTGCTGCGGCTCCTCGGGATGGAGATTCCTGATTACGATGCGCGCGTACGGTCGTTTGAACGAGCCGTCGGCAGCTTGGTATTCGAGTTTCGTGCGTCCCTCGTGGTTCCTCGTAATGCCTATTTCCTTTGCTAGATCCCCCTCCCCGAGTCCGATAATCTCGAACTGATCGGGGTTGTGCTGGTTCATGAAGGTGATGGGCACGCCCATGTTACCGGAGTAGTCGCACGGTATATCGGACGCCTTGGCCACGTCGATGCCGTCGAAGTTGGTGTACGAGGGATAGTCCTCCGACCTATAGCGCCGGAATAGGATCATTTCCTCGTGGCGCTTCCTGATGTCGAGGTTGGTAATCCAGCAGATGTTCCCCATCGACCTCCACTTCTGCCCGCTCTCGTCCTGCCAGTATCGCGTCTCCCTCGGCTCGTAGTCGTCCGGCACGCAAAAGGCCATGTCCCCGGAGTTGTACCCGAGCCACATCTTGTTCCCCCTGATGAGAGGGAAGGTCTCCTTGTACTTGGTGGCGCTCTGCGGCGCGATGACCACGAACGACTTCTCATGCTCAATAAGCGTCGTGATGTACTCCCGTATCAGCGAGAACGGCGGGTTTGTCACAACGATGTCGGCCTCGTCGAGGAGCGCCATACACTCGGCGCTGCGAAAGTCGCCGCCCCCCTCAAGCATCTCGATGGTGTTCTCACCGGTGCGGAACAGCTCGGCCACGTCCAGCATGTCGATACCGCCCTCGCCGGTCATGTCGCGGACGGTCGTCACGACGGCCTTGTACGGCGTGCGCCTCTCGTCCTCCGTCTCGTCTCCGAACAGGGACAGCTGCGTGCCGGTTATCGGAGACCCGGCATAACAGGTCGCTATGAGCTTCTTGAGCTTGAGCTTGTTGAAGTTGAGCGCGAAGTACTTGAAGAAATTCGACTCGTAGGGGTCGTCGCAGTTGCACAGAATGGTCTTGCCCTTGAAGTGGGGGCGGTAGTGCCTCAACTCGTTCTCGATGTCGGCGAGCTGGGTGTAGAACTCGTCTTGCTTGGCGTCCTTTGCTTTTCCCAGTGCAGCGTTCTTTGCCATTATCCATCCTTATGTATATACACTCTATATAGAATTTATATATAGTGTATATACAATCTATATACTATCTCGCTTCATCCGCATCTCGAGACCCTCGACGATGAGACGCGAAACGGTCGTGTTGTGCTCGGCGGCATAGGCGGATATCTCCGCCTTCTGCTCGTCCGTCACCCAGAACGTGATGCACTTCCCCTTCTTGCGCGAGGACGTCGAGTCCCCCTTGTGGCGCGTGTCCTGGTTGCCCATGAGAGTCGGGGCAGCCTCCTCCGGCACGGTCATGCGACGGACTGGTCTCTTAGCCGGCATAGCGAATCTCCTCATCGTTGCGCAGGATTTCCTTTAGCTCTTCCCAAATCTCCTCATAGCCGAAAAGGTCGTCGCCGAATGAGTTGCCGAAGAAGTTTCGCAAACCCTCGCGGCGACGGACCTGATGGTCGAAATAGCTCAAGTCGTTGTCTTCGATTTCGCTTTGGGCCTTCGCGAACGAAAGGGTGTTGGCAGCGACCTGCGTGAGGAGCACGCCGTAGAAAACGCCGCGCGTGGTGAGCGTGCGAGCGGTCTCGATTGTCTTCACGACATCGGCCGCCCCGGGACCCGTCGGAATCACGACAAAATCCGATGCCTCGACCGCCTCGTCCATGATGTTGCCGTTGGGCGGGCAATCGATAAAGATCCACTTGTCTGGGTCCTTGCGGTACTTGATGCCAGCACGCCGCACCGTCGCCAGGTTCGCCGACGACACGGGAAACGGCAGAGAGTCGTCGTTCTGGTCAGCAAGAAGCGCCCAGAAGCTGGCGCTCGATTGCGGATCGCAATCGTATACCTCGACGTCTTTGCCTTCGCGCTCGGCGGCCGTAGCCAAAGACATCGCGGTCGTTGTTTTGCCGACGCCTCCCTTTAGATTCATCGCAGAGATAATCATGAGCATCTCCTCAAGAACGCTGTTGTATCTAACAGTTATGTTATATAGAAAGTATATACAGCCTATATAGACTGTATATACTTTTTCTTCAATTCAGCAAGATCTTCAGCAGAAAGTGCCCGACCCACACTTCTCGCGGCGCGCAATTCCGCGAACAGGTCGGGCGCCTCATGCCTCGCCCACTCAATTGCAGCGTGGACGCCGAGTGCGCGGGCTTTCATCAAGTCGGAGCGCCTTCCCATAAGATCGGCAGCCGTCAACGCATCGAAGTAATCATCGGTCTCCGCATCCCACGATCGACGCCTCTCGTCGATGCCGAGCTTGATTTGGTTAAGCAGCTCACCGTTCTCGCGAACTATCCTCTCAACCTCGGCAGCGCCGGACAAACCGAAAAGACGGACGTCTGCTCGGCCGGCTCCCACGGATGCGATGCGACGTGCCGGAGGACATGTTGCACGAGCCCCGAACGGTCGTTTTCGTATTTCTTCCTGAGCTGATCGGCCTGTTCCAGAATAGCCCGACTCTGCTTGCGCTGTCCGATGTCGGCGGCAAGCTCACGATTCTTGGCCGCCTCGTATTCGCCTTGCCATCCGGGCCTGAGCCACTTGTACACGGTCGGCCGTGACACCCCCGCCTTGCGCGACAGGGCGGTAACGCTCAATCCCGGATTCTCAGCGGCTGCCTTCCAAACCTGCATGGCCTTCTTCGGTGCACCTTCTTCGTTCCACCAGTTGGTGCCGGCCGCCTTTTGGTTCAGGTCCCGCGTCATTCGGGCCTTCGCAAGTGAGAGGTCCTTCGGAAGTCTTTTCTCCGGCGGGTTGTTCCCATGCCCCATCTTCTCGCCATACGAGACCGCGGCCTTACGCTCGCAGAAGGCCTGCGAATACCGGCGGGACCTTCCAGCGGCCGAGCCGCCATCGAAGGCCTCGAGGGCCGCAGCGACGTCGTTTGCCGTGAACCTGTTGTCAGGCTCCACGGATAGGGCATCGAATCGTTCCAAGAGGCCGTAGGCGTCATCTTCGAGCTCGTCATAGGGCACCCCGCATTTGTTGGCCATGACGGCCAGGTAGAAAATGCACCAGTAGCGATGGTTGACCGACACCTGCTCCCTGATGACACTGAGAATCCGGTCGTAAGCGGCGCGCCCGTACGTCCACCCGCCTCGCGGCTTGCCCTCGACGACATGCTTCTCATACCACTCGGGCCACAGTTCCTTGGCTTCGGCCAAAGGGGTCTTCCTACGTACCTCCTGAGTGAGCTCCTGCAATGCGTCCAAACCTGCCAGATCTTCCTTGTCTCTAAGGGACGGGATGAAGGAGAGCAGGTATGAAATGGTCGCCGGCGGGGTCGCGTCGTGCGAAAAACACTCGGCGACATAGGGCTGTTTATATTTTGGGTTACCGATGTCGCCATTGAGCTTCGTGGCGCTGCCGACCATTCGGAATCCCTGAAAGATGCCCTGCGTCTGCTTCTTGTCGGGATCGCTGGCACTCGTGTTGGCATTCCAGACGCGGTCAGTGAGCTCGCGCTTGAGGACCTGCAAGCCGGCAACGTAGCGCGTCATGAGCGGAACGGGCTTGTCGAGCTTGTAGACGACATGAAGGCCGGTGCCGGAGCTGACGAGATAGTTCGCGTACGGAATCACGCCCCTGTCCATCTGACGAAGGAGGTTCGCAAGCTCCCTCTCACCGACATAGTCGAGGTCAATCATGATGGCATGCAGGTACCGAGCATTGCGGCTGTTGCGGGACTTGCCGTAATAGCTCACGGGGGCAAGGAACATGAACGTGTTCTGCTCGATTGACTGCCTCCGCAGACCCTCTAGCTCCTCAAGACCATCGTGCACGGTATAACGATGCATGATTCGCTTGACGAGCTTGTTGCCCTTGGAATCGGTCCCCTGATCAATCTCCTTGCCGGTATCCTCCAGAACAATCAAGTTGGGCATGCCGTCGGAGTCGGCTCCCTTTTTCTGAAGAGTCCCCTCAGGAAACAGCGACAAGTAGAAATCGTCGGGAAAACAGTAGTACCACCCGGGGGTGTCGAACAGCGTCTGGTTCCTGGTCTGGTTGGCGTGTCTCTCGTCCTCATACCATCTGCCGTCATGCGAACCGGGCTGCCCGCCACCAGACTGTTTGCGCTTCCTCGAAACCGGCAAAACGACCTCCAAAATGAACAACGAACAACGCAAGGCAACACGTACTAGAACCCATAGCAGAGGCGACCCCGAGGGGCTGCCCTACTGGGCAGACAGGACGTATTTGAAGGGTAAAGTTATTTTACACTCGACAAGTTCGGGTCTGTATATACTTTTTATATACAGACCCGAACTTCTCTTAGCCTTGGTGGACGATCTCGTCAGGTTCCCCGTATCCGTTTACGTGGGTCGGCGGGACCCATTTGAGGATAAGCTCATCACCGAACCTGCCGTCGTCGCGGCCCTTGCGCTTACCGGTCCAGAAATGCTGCCAGTGGGCGCAGCGCACATGGGGGCGAACCGTCCTTGACGCCTCCGCCTTTGACGGTGCGCCCGATACGAACCGCCTCCTCTGGGCACCGAGGGCTCTGCCAATCTTTGCGCCGACCGTCCGGACTGTCTCGCCGTTCCGCTTCCTCCCATAGCCCCTGCCTCCGTTCACGGGGGCGTAGACGACCTCGACATCCTCTTCCTCTGAGATTACGTACATGAGCGAATTCAGGATCGTCGACAGGGCGACCTTCATCTCATCGAAGCCGTCGGTTTCCTCGACCTCGGCGTCGCTGGGGTTCTCGGCCGGCGTCACCGAGCCCGGAAGGACCGTGACGCCCCTAATCAGGCTGCGCACCGTGACGCCGCGCTTGATGGGGACGGCGAAGAACACCCGGCCCCCGCTCTCGCTGATGGCGTCGATGGCAAGGAGCCTGCAGTCACTATCAGGGTGGGGACTGTCCTCTATATGGGCCAGGTAGCCGTCACCGCGGAACAGCTCGCCTCCCGTGAGCACCATCGTGAACTTGATGCTCACGTAGACGATCGGATACGGCAGCCTTTCGAAGATCTCGGTCGGTATCTCGTCGTCGATGTCGGTCTCGGGCATCTCGTCGGCGACGGCGCGGTCGAGCCTGTACACCTGGCGGCACGTCCTCCACCGCGACGCCCAGACGAGGTCGTCCGGCGCGAACTGGTCCGGAAACCTCGATGCGGCGAGGTAGATGGCCGGTCCGAGCTTGGCCGGGTCCGAGACGCCAATCTCCGCCATGTCGTCCATTAGGTCAGCTGTGAACTCGCGGACGATCTCGTCCCTGAACCCGACGGTGCCGAGCTCGGCGACGTCCGCCATGTACTCCGGTTCTTCCTCGCAGATGGCGTTGAAGGCTTTGGTTGCCCTCGAAATCGGATATCCCTTGCCCATTGTTCTCCTCCTTGGTCTGAACGGCGATTACACGCCGTTGTCGTTCCCGTCGTCCATGGCGCGCTCGGCCATGCGGTACATGGCCATGCCAGCGCCAAGGGCATGCTGGATGCCGCCGATGCTGAACCCGCGCCCGAGCCTGTGCCCGCGGATGGCGGCGACCCTTATCCGCTCGCCGCGCCCGTCCCTGCGGTCGTAGGTCGGACGGTACTCGAAAACGACGTCCTTCTTCTTCGCCTTGGTGTCCCGGCTCAGCCGCATGTGGACGCCCCTCTTCTCAAGGGTCTCGTTGAGGGCGCGCATCTTGTTCTTGGCGTCGGACGCCGCGACCTCACGGACGCTCTCGCGGACGACTCGCCGTACATGGTCCTGATCGGTCTCGAATCCGGCGGATCTCGCGAGGCCCGCCTCGCGGGCCATCTGCTCCCCGCGCGACTCCTGGCGAGCATGGGATCTGCTGTTGCGCTGTCCGCGCTCAAGCTGCGAGAGTCCCCAGCGGGCGTCCATCTCGCGCATCCTCGACGCATGAAGGGTCTTCTGGCGGCTCGCACGGCCCTCATCGAGCCTGCGGCCGGTCTCGAGGTCGGTGCGGTTGATGGCGATATGCACGGCGTAGCGGTCCGCTCCATCCTTCGAATGCTCGAGATGGAGCGCCCAGGCGGCCTCCTGGTTGGGGTAGTAGCGCTCCACCCACTCCCGGGCGAACCCCATGCACCCGGCCTTGGTGAGCTTGCCGCCATTGACGTCGCACTCGTCCGGGTTGAAAGCGATTATCTGGTGGTAGCAGTAGGTCGTCTTGCAGCCGGCGCGGCTCGGGTCGTTGTGCCCGTAGGCCTCACGCGTCCGGTCCATCTCCCGGGCCCAGCCGTCGGGGTCGTTGAGGTTCTGCGAGTCGAGGTCGAGCGCATCGTGCTTCGCGCTCGACCTGTCGAGGTACCCGGCCAAGCTCTTCATATGCTGGGCCGACGTGACGGAGACCTGCTTTATGGCCGTCATCGCCCGTCGCCCTCCCGGGCGTCGAGTTGAGCATGCAGGCGCTCATTCTCGCGACGGGCCTCGTCGAGCTGGCGTCGCAGGTCGTCGGCCTGTGAGCTCAGGAACGCCACGCTGCCGCGCCCGTGCTCGGCATCAGCCCGGGCGGCGTCGAGCTGCGTTGCCAGATTCTCGGTCCGCGCGGCGAACTCGACCTCGGCGATCTTCGCGGAGTTCTCGGTATCGGCGAGACGCGCCCTGAGGCCGGAGGCCTCCTTCTCGGCCGCGGCCCGCGCCTCGACGGCGGCCGTCAGCCTCTCCTGCTGCTCGGCGGCCTTCGCCTTCGCTGCGCTCTCCCCGGCCCTGGCGGCCTCCGATGCCGACGCCGCCTTCCTGACATCGGATTCAGCTTCGTCGAGCCTGGATTGGAGGCGGTCGCGCTCGCCCTCGACGCCCTCCAGGCGCTTGGCCTCGGCGACGGCTTTGGCGAGCGCGTCGCGGAGATCGGAGACGTCGGCCGAGTGCGCCGCACGCTCACGGTCGAGGAGGTCGGCGGCCTCCGCGACCCTCTCGTCGGCCGCGTCGCGGGCGGCCGAGAGCTCGCCGGCGGCGACGTCGGCCACGCCCTCGACTATCTCGCAAAGCTTCGCCGCCTGCGCCTCGATGAGGCGCACGGCAGCCTCGGCCGCGCCCTGGCCGGCGGTCTGGCTCCGGTGCCGTCTGTAATCAGCGACGATCTCGGCGAGGGCGTCCGCCTGCTTGCGCCCGTCGCCCTTGATCGAGTTCACGAACTCGACGTCCTCGGCGTACGCACCGACAGTCGTCGCCTTCTTCGTATTGGTGTCCTCCATGATGTTCTCCTTACTCTGGATATCGTCTATTTGTGCTTATAACGCCTTATACGGACATATATCTGCATATAGCCCGGATATTGCCTATGAACTGCTGTTTTACTCGTCCCACGCGGCCCACTCGTCCTCGAACGTCGCGTTTTCCTCGTCGGCCTTGAACACGTCGTCGGGCGCGGTTTCATCGTCATCGTCCGTCTCGTCATCGACGTCGAACTCGGGGCACCACGGTTCCGGGACCTCATATGCTTCTTCCTGCGCGGAGGCCTTGGCGCGGGCGTAGTAGGCGGAGCGCTTCTGGCGCTCCGCCTCCTCGTCGCCGAGTCCGAAGAAGGGGCCCGCAGGGGGTACGGTTGGCATAGTCGAGCGGGAACTCGAACACGCCCTCACGGCCCGGTTTCGAGTTCTCGCCGCCTTTTATCGCGATGAGGCCGTCTCGGATGGGGATGCGCTGCTGCCACTCCCATTCGTTTATCAGTGGGACGGCGGTCTCGCTGTAGCTCGTGCCGGACGACGACCGCCCCGAGCCGTTCTGGCTCGATGTGCCCATGGATCGCACCGTCCGCTTTCCGGCGAGCGCCGTGAAGAACTTGAAGTCTTCGGGCTCGGAGAGGGACAGGGCGACCTTGGTTCCGATGGAGCCGATCAGCTTGTCTCGCCCGGCCCCTCCGTCGCCTGGTTCGTTGTAGGCATTCAACTGTTTCAGGTTCTGGACGAACAGGTACTCATGGATCTTCATGCTCCGCCCGAGCGTGGCGATGGCAGGCAGGCACGCAACCCTGACATTCAGATTGCCGATCTCGTCGAGCACGAGCGCCGTCTCGTGCGGCATGCGGCCGCCGTTCTCCTTGCAGACCTGCTGCGCCACCTGCCACCACTGGTTGAGGAAGCAGGTGTAGACGACCCCGTACGGGTCGCCCTCGTCGAGCATCTCGATGTACAGAACCGTCTTTCCCTCGATGAGGTCTCGGATGGGGACGGCGCTCTCGGACGTGACCGCGCGAAGAGCGCCGTCCGAGAAGATGCCCAGGGCCTCCTTGAGCGTGGAGACGACGTTCTTGCCGGCGGTCGTCGCGCCGCCGTCTCCGAGGAGGTCGGATGCCGGCGAGAATGCCGGGTGCGTCGGTCCGAGGCCGCGGATGTAGTCCTGAGAGGGGCCGACGGGTCCTTCGGGTCCTCGCCGGCGGTCCCGCGATCGACGAGCGCGGCGACGCTCGCGAGGTTCTTCTGGTTGCGGGGAATATCGGCCGTGCAGACGACGAGTATGCAGGCGGCGAGCATGTTGCGGGCGGCCTTGGGAAAGTAGGTGTTCTTCTCGCCGCCGAGGGGGATGAGGTCGACGGCGACCTGTCGGGGCCGTCCTCACGGCGGAATCGATATTCCCCGCCTCGACGGCATCTGCGACGAGCCCGATGGGGTTGTATCGGCTTGCACCGGGATAACCGGTCAGATCGAGCACGACGGCCTCATAGCCCATCCCGCGGGCCTTGTCGGCGGTGAGTTCCAGGACTTCCGGCTTTCCGGTCGAGACGATGTTCCAGCCGGCAGCCATGAGCAGGTGCATGGTCTCTAGAACCTGTAGCTGCGTCTTGCCTGATCCTGTCTTTCCGCAGGTCATTGCATGCGGTACGGACGAATCGAACCAGTACCCTCTCTCGGTCGCGCCGAGGACAAGGCCCGCGCCTCTCCGGAGCCCCGGACCCGCTCCAGAAATCATTCTTGCGGTTGAGCTCCGTCGCGCCGCTGACGACACGGGCATCCCCGTAGATGCCGCGATCGACCTCGCGCGTGCTCCCCCTCCTTGGCAACCGAATATCCGAACAGGGCCAGGAACGTCAGGGCGAATCCGGCGAGCATAAGCGGGACGTGCCCTAGCCATTCCCCTGACGTCCAGAACGCTGCCCAGAGGTCGAAGCCGATGGCGTCGAGCCAGCCCATCCAGTCGAAAGCGGCCCCTGCGACCGCGCACGCGATCGCAGGGGGCCACAACGGGGTAGCAGGCTATATCGATGACAGCCGCGAAGGCCGCCGCGAGGATTGCAGTGCCGCGGTAGCGCTCCATGGTCACTCGCCGTCCCGGCCGTCGGAGATGGCCCAGAGGCAAGCCTTCAGGTCCTCGCGGGACCGCGCGGTCTCGGGCCACTCGTCGGCGAGCTCGACGACGTCCATGAGGGTGCGATAGGTGTACGTGAACCCGCCGAGCGCGGCCCAGTTGCGCAGAACGATATCGAAGAACGCTCTGGCCTCGACGCCTCTGTTCCCGCCCTCGAGGGCGCGTGACAGGTCACGGGCGACCCCTTCGTCGACGGCGGCGGACAGGGCCTCGCGACTGCCAGGGTCGTCCTCGCATACATGATGCAATCGGCTGCATACGGAGTCCCAGCACGTTTTGAGGTGATAGACGGGACGGGAGCCGTCGTCTTCCTCCTTGGAGGCGTCGATCAGCGACCCGAGCGACTGCCGCGCGGCGAGCTCGACGAGGGGCCTGAGATCGGATGCTCCGTTATCCCAATCGTAGACGGCGGCTGCGTCGCTGAAAGCAGTCGACACCTCGTCGCGCACGCCCGTCTGCCCATAATAGATGCGGGTCATGGCCAATTCTGCTAGGCCGCCGTCATGCGGCACGAGGGCGTCGATGAGGATGCCCTCGATCTCCTGCGACATGTTGGTCCGGTTGACCTCGCAGCGGTCGGCGAGGGCGGCCTCGAGGGCTCGGCGGGTGTTGTCCGATGAATAGACGAAGGTGCGCTTTGGCTTGAGGGTAGGCATCGGTGCTCCAATCCACGGTATGTGTGCTTGGTTGCATTCTACCCCGGTTCTACCCCTATTACACCCCTACACCAACCCTTCACGCCCGCAAGTCACGGCCTTGCGGCCTCGAGCGCGGCGGCGACCGCCTCGGTGGCATGCTCGAGCTCCGCCACGGCGCGGGCCACGTCAGCCGCCGGCGCGCCGCCGATGCCGTAGGCGTTGAAGGCGCGGGCGATCTGGTTGATGTTGTTGCCGCAACGCCGGAGCTCCGTGTATATCGGGCGGAGCTCGCCGGCGTCCGCGGCCGACGCCGGCGCGCCGCCGGAAAGCGCGCACCGGCGGACGTAGGCCGACAGCCCGAGGCCGGACGCCTGGGCGCGCTCGCGCATGAGCGCGGCGTCTCGCTCGCTGACCCGAAGGTGGATCTGGGTCTCTTTCTTCTCTTTGGCCACAGGGGTCTCCTTCCGTGGACTTCGGCAAGGGGCCGGCGGGAGCGCCAACGGGCGCGGTTCGCCGTCCCCCGCGCAGGGCGCAGGGGAGCGCCGCCAGGCGCGGTTCCGGCCGCCCGAAGCTCCGGCGCGAACGCGCCGGCAAGATGGAATGTGTACACATTCCCACATCTTGCATGCCCATGGTAGGGAACTCACGTGTTTCCCGGATATGGGCAGGTGAGCGCAGGCGAAGTGATGGCGACCCATGGGGAGCCATCGAACGTAGCCGGAGCGAGAGCCGGCGGGGCGTGACACGGCGGGGCGATCGCGAGTTGAAGCCGAGTGATTGTCCCGCCGTTCACGGCCCGCCGGCGGCCGCTCCGGGGTTCCAAGGGGCCTCGGCCCTTTGGCGCGCAGGGGTCCGGGGATGGCGCGGTCCATCCCCGGGAAACGCCGCGAGGGGCACGCCGTCGCCGGCATGCCCGTGCGGGTGGCGGCCGTGGCTATTCCGCCCCGGTCGCGTAGACCGTTCGGCCCGTCTCGCAGTCGATGGTCTCACGGTCCCGCGCGGCACCGTGAGACAATGGCTCTGCGTATACCGGTCGTTCGGAAGCGAGGTGCTGCTATCCATGGACGGCAAGCAGGCCAGGTACACATACGAGCAGAAGGTCGCCGCCGCCTCGGCCGTGGTCGACGGCGGCATGACGAAGGCCGAGGCGATGGCGGCGTTCGGCATCATGTCGATGTCGCCGCTCAAGAGATGGTGCGCGCTCTACCGCGAGGGCGGCGCGGAGGCGCTCAGGCCCAGGCCCAAGGGCCGGCCGAGCGGTTCCAAGGCGAGGCCGCGCACGCGCGAGCAGGAGCTCGAGGAGCGCTGCCGAAGGCTCGAGACCGAGGTGGCCTACCTAAAAAAATTGCGTGCCCTGGTCGAGAGGGACGGACTCTGACCAGGGCGAAGGTCGAGGCCGTGGGCGCCCTGCGCGCGGAGGGGCACGGGCTGGGGCGCCTGCTGGAGTGCGCCGGCATGGCCCGGTCCAGCTACTACTACGCGCTGTCGCACCCGAAGGCTCCCACCAGGCCCGAGCTCTGGGAGGCCGCCGCCGAGATATTCTCGCGCACCGCCAACGGGTGCGGCCACAGGCAGATCGCCATGTGCCTGCGCGCCGAGCGGGGCGTGCGCATAGCCTACAAGACCGTGCTGAAGATGATGCGCGAGATGGGCATCAGCTGCGGGATCCGCCGCGAGACCGACTACCACAGGTACAACTCGTACAGGGGCAAGGTCGGAAAGACCTTCGAGAACGTCATCGGCAGGGACTTCTCCGCCGACGGCCCGTGGCGGAAGATGGGAACCGACGTGACGGAGTTCAAGCAGCCCTGGGGCAAGGCCTACTTCGCGCCGGTCTACGACTTCGGCAGCAAGGAGATCGTCGCCTGGTCCACGTCGCTGCACCCCAACATGGCTCAGCAGCACGAGCTGCTCGACCAGCTCGTGTCCAAGAAGCCCAAGGGCTCCAGGCCGATCCTGCACTCGGACATGGGCTGGCAGTACCAGCAGGCCGGTTGGTGCAGGCGGTTGGAGGAGGCCGGCGTGGTGCAGAGCATGTCCCGGAAGGGCAACTGCATCGACAACGGCGCGACGGAGCAGGTGTTCGGCCACATCAAGGACGAGTTCTTCCGCGGAAGGACGTGGCCGGACTTCGAGTCCTTCAAGGCGGACCTCGACGACTTCGTGGTCCATTGGAACACGAGGAGGCGCCAGGTTAAACTGAAGGGACTGACCCCGGAGGAGTTCCGGAGACAGTCCCTTGCGGCGTAGTTTTTATTTAAGCCGTCCAAGTTTTGGGGTGCAGTTCAAGACGGGTCAAGGGGAGGTCCATGACGACCTCCACCAACCGGAGCGGAGCGGAGGTTTGCGGGGTCTCATGGGCCCCCTTGACGCGGCGTAGCGGAGGTGCCACCCGGCCGCGGAGCCGTGGCCATACGGCGGCGTATGCCGTATATCAGCAACAAAAAGGCCCGCCTTCGGCGGACCTAAAAGGAAATGACCGTCTTCAAGGTAAAACGAGGATCCCAACACGCGAACCGGGTGCAGGCTATCAAACCGGGTTCTTGATCTCCGCCGAATCGAAGGCCCAGACCCACCAGCGGCTCGATTCAAGGCGATCACGGCCGATCGCCCTCTCAAGGTACAGGATTGTCTCCCATCGACCGAACCTGACCGCATACTGCTGATTGCTGCTTCCGTTCAACACGGGGCCCGGAAGAGAGACTTTCAGAATCTCGTCGATTGGAAACCGCCTGCCGTCGGGCCAATCGACCGCGAACGGACGAACCTCACCCGAGCTCGTCACCATCACCATGACGTCGACGTACTGTTTGTGGGCGCGACGGCTGTGATCGGCCCAACCGACCGGGCGGTACACTCGCCGGAGAAGACGTCCCTCATATGGCCGTCGCCGCCATGCCGGAACCCTTGGCAACGAACCATCTGCCGTTTTCCCACCAGACCGTCTTTCGCTGCTTGGCGATACAAACGTCTATCTCGACGCAAAGGTTGCCAAATATCGCGCGGCCGTACTCTCGGCGGGCGTAAATGCTCTCCACCGTCCACGATCGCCCGTCGGCCCAATGGATAACCCAGGGTCGGCCGGTCCATGGTTGGGGTCGACGGTACCCTTGGCATCGACGTCAACGTAGATTCGCCGCTCCTCGACCGGTATTCCGCATGTGCCCGCCAGGCTGTGCTTATGGAACAAGGCCGCTCCTCCCCCATTAGTACGAACAATTGTTCCATTATGACATACTGAAGGGACACTCTAATGATGGGAGACACACCATGACCGATGAAGAACAGGGACAGTTCTACGATGTCGTATACGAGATGCGCGGGTTTGCCGCCACGCTCCTCGCGGCATCGCGCGGTGACCTTCAGGAGCCCGACAAAATCATCGAGTACGCCGCGTCGCAAATCGAGCATCTCGCTGATCGCCTCATCGTCAGCATCACGGGACAAACGGATAGAGACCGAAACGAGAGCGACTAACGCCATGTAATTCAATTACTGGAAACTGATTGGGAGATCACCCGCGGCCAATCCGTAGGAAAGCCGCGGGATATACTCCACGAGTGACCGGCCGCGCCGGCCCTCTTACCCAACCGTTACTCGACGTCCGCCAAAGACGGAACGCCGCGATAGGGCCTAAAAGGGGCTATCAATCGAGCCCGATTTACTAGCAACAGCTGTTGCTGCCAGCTGTTATACCCGAACAATCGAGCAAATACGACCTTGCTTTCACGAACACATGCTCAACATGACCTACCGGCCGGCGACGATGAGAAAATCAATCCCGCAGATGTCAGTCATCGCCCTTCTTGAGATTGCAGTCGCGGCAGAGCATCTGACAGTTTTCGGGAACGGTGCGCCCGCCCTTGCTCCACGGCGTGATGTGGTCGGCCTGCATCTCATCGAACTCGAAGTGCTTCCCGCAGTACAGGCACGCCCTTCTGCCGCTCGTATGCGGCTCGGGCGTCGCGCTTGTCGAAGGCGCGAATACTGAGCTTGCGCTCGTTGCCGGTGAGTAGGTACTCGTAGACGCCCTTCTTGCTCGTCACGTCGTCATCCGCCATGAGGCGCGAGACATCGGCCTCAAGCTCCTTGGGGTCGAGATCCGAGCGCCCGTGGTGGTCGTTGTAGAGCAGCCCCCACTCGATGCCCTTCATCTCCCGTCGGTACTTCGGGAAGATGGCCTGAACCCAGTCGATGACGCTGCGAAAGTAGCTCCATAGGGCCTGAGCCGTCGGGTCGCTGGCATGCTTGGCCATGTAGCCCTCTATGGTCTCGCCGTCGATGGCGGCGGCCCACCCGATGGCCGTCTCAAGGAACTCCTGACGTATCGAGGAGCCGGTAAGATAGTCACCCGCGAGCTGCTGGGCCGCGCAGCCAGTCTTCGAGAAGTACCGCTTGGCGTCCGACACCCACGACCCGGCGTAGACGGCGTTCCGCAGCTCCTGCTCGGTCAGCCGCTCGCCCGCGATGTTCACGATGCGGAACCACTTCAGCTTTTCCGACGGCTCCCCCTCGCACTGGTAGACGTCGAGCCGGTAGGACAGGATGCGCTCTCGCTCGTCGCTCGTGAGGTTGTCAAAGTAGCGGTCGTCAACGGAGAACTCGCCGTCAACGTAGCGGCAAATTGAGACGGTCCTCTGCTGGCCGTCCAGCACCTCGAATGTGTCCTCTCCGTCCTCGTTCACCCCGGTCTTCGCCCAGTACATGACGTTGAGCGGGAAGCCGTTCATGACGGTGCGAATGACCTCGTCCCGCTGTGCGGGCTTGTAGACGAACTCGCGCTGGTACGGGGTCTGATGTCGAGCCTCCCGGAAGTAGCCCGTCACACCCTCCTCTGCGTCGTCCCAGTAGTCCTCCACGAGGTCGCGGATGGGTATCTCGCGTTTGATGATTCTCATTGCTGCGGCTCCTCGGGATGGAGATTCCTGATTACGATGCGCGCGTACGGTCGTTTGAACGAGCCGTCGGCAGCTTATTCGGTTTCGTGCGTCCCTCGTGGTTCCTCGTAATGCCTATTTCCTTTTGCTAGATCCCCTCCCCGAGTCCGATAATCTCGAACTGATCGGGGTTGTGCTGGTTCATGAAGGTGATGGGCACGCCCATGTTACCGGAGTAGTCGCACGGTATATCGGACGCCTTGGCCACGTCGATGCCGTCGAAGTTGGTGTACGAGGGATAGTCCTCCGACCTATAGCGCCGGAATAGGATCATTTCCTCGTGGCGCTTCCTGATGTCGAGGTTGGTAATCCAGCAGATGTTCCCCATCGACCTCCACTTCTGCCCGCTCTCGTCCTGCCAGTATCGCGTCTCCCTCGGCTCGTAGTCGTCCGGCACGCAAAAGGCCATGTCCCCGGAGTTGTACCTGAGCCACATCTTGTTCCCCCCTGATGAGAGGGAAGGTCTCCTTTACTTGGTGGCGCTCTGCGGCGCGATGACCACGAACGACTTCTCATGCTCAATAAGCGTCGTGATGTACTCCCGTATCAGCGAGAACGGCGGGTTTGTCACAACGATGTCGGCCTCGTCGAGGAGCGCCATACACTCGGCGCTGCGAAAGTCGCCGCCCCCTCAAGCATCTCGATGGTGTTCTCACCGGTGCGGAACAGCTCGGGCCACGTCCAGCATGTCGATACCGCCCTCGCCGGTCATGTCGCGGACGGTCGTCACGACGGCCTTGTACGGCGTGCGCCTCGTCCTCCGATCGTCTCCGAACAGGGACAGCTGCGTGCCGGTTATCGGAGACCGGCAACAGGTCGCTATGAGCTTCTTGAGCTTGAGCTTGTTGAAGTTGAGCGCGAAGTACTTGAAGAAATTCGACTCGTGGGTCGTCGCAGTTGCACAGAATGGTCTTGCCCTTGAAGTGGGGCGGTAGCCTCAACTCGTTCTCGATGTCGGCGAGCTGGGTGTAGAACTCGTCTTGCTTGGCGTCCTTTGCTTTTCCCAGTGCAGCGTTCTTTGCCATTATCCATCCTTATGTATATACACTCTATATAGAATTTATATATAGTGTATATACAATCTATATACTATCTCGCTTCATCCGGCATCTCGAGACCCTCGACGATGAGACGCGAAACGGTCGTGTTATTGCTCGGCGGCATAGGCGGATATCTCCGCCTTCTGCTCGTCCGTCACCCAGAACGTGATGCACTTCCCTTCTTGCGCGCGAGGACGTCGAGTCCCCTTGTGGCGCGTGTCCTGGTTGCCCATGAGAGTCGGGGCAGCCTCCTCCGGCACGGTCATGCGACGGACTGGTCTCTTAGCCGGCATAGCGAATCTCCTCATCGTTGCAGGATTTCCTTTAGCTCTTCCCAAATCTCCTCATAGCCGAAAAGGTCGTCGCCGAATGAGTTGCCGAAGAAGTTTCGCAAACCCTCGCGGCGACGGACCTGATGGTCGAAATAGCTCAAGTCGTTGTCTTCGATTTCGCTTTGGGCCTTCGCGAACGAAAGGGTGTTGGCAGCGACCTGCGTGAGGAGCACGCCGTAGAAAAACGCCGCGCGTGGTGAGCGTGCGAGCGTCTCTGATTGTCTTCACGACATCGGCCGCCCCGGGACCCGTCGGAATCACGACAAAATCCGATGCCTCGACCGCCTCGTCCATGATGTTGCCGTTGGGCGGCAATCGATAAAGATCCACTTGTCTGGGTCCTTGCGGTACTTGATGCCAGCACGCCGCACCGTCGCCAGGTTCGCCGACGACACGGGAAACTTGGCAGAGAGTCGTCGTTCTGGTCAGCAAAGCGCCAAAGCTGGGCGCTCGATTGCGGATCGCAATCGTATACCTCGACGTCTTTGCCTTCGCGCTCGGCGGCCGTAGCCAAAGACATCGCGGTCGTTGTTTTGCCGACGCCTCCCTTTAGATTCATCGCAGAGATAATCATGAGCATCTCCTCAAGAACGCTGTTGTATCTAACAGTTATGTTATATAGAAAGTATATACAGCCTATATAGACTGTATATACTTTTTTCTTCAATTCAGCAAGATCTTCAGCAGAAAGTGCCCGACCCACACTTCTCGCGGCGCGCAATTCCGCGAACAGGTCGGGCGCCTCATGCCTCGCCCACTCAATTGCAGCGTGGACGCCGAGTGCGCGGGCTTTCATCAAGTCGGAGCGCCTTCCCATAAGATCGGCAGCCGTCAACGCATCGGTAATCATCGGTCTCCGCATCCACGATCGACGCCCTCGTCGATGCCGAGCTTGATTTGGTTAAGCAGCTCACCGTTCTCGCGAACTATCCTTCAACCTCGGCAGCGCCGGACAAACTGAAAAGACGGACGTCTGCTCGCCGGCTCCCACGGATGCGATGCGACGTGCCGGAGGACATGTTGCACGAGCCCCGAACGGAGTTTTCGTATTTCTTCCTGAGCTGGATCGGCCTGTTCCAGAATAGCCCGACTTTCTGCTTGCGCTGTCTGATGTCGGCGGCAAGCTCACATTCTTGGCCGCCTCGTATTCGCCTTGCCATCCGGGCCTGGAAGCCACTTGTACACGGTCGGCCGTGACACCCCGCCTTGCGCGACAGGGCGGTGTAACGCTCAACTTCTGGATCAGCGGCTGCCTTCCAAACCTGCATGAAGCCTTCTTCGTGCACCTGCGATTCCACCGGTTGGTGCCGGCCGCCTGGTTCAGGTCCGCGTCATTTCGGGCCTTCAGCAAAGTGGTCCTTCCGGAAGTCTTTTCTCCGGCGGGTTGTTCCCATGCATCTTCCTCGCCATACGAGACCGCGTACTGCCGCTCGCAGAAGGCCTGCGAGCCTCGGCAGGACCTT
>VOFE01000648.1_pt1 | contig 23762 bp, 49 predicted proteins | sample 5384071 | NCBI WGS metagenome assembly VOFE01 (sample SAMN12384724, study PRJNA508395) | human gut metagenome | isolation source: healthy gut D | host: Homo sapiens
GGCGTGATCCTTTTCACCTCACACGATCACCAGTTTGTACAGACAACTGCAAACCGCATCATGGAGATCCTTCCTAACGGCAAGCTGGTAGACAAGATCACCACTTACGACGAGTATCTTGCCAGCGACGAAATGGCCAAGAAGCGTCATGTGTACGAAGTAAATGAGGCGGACGCAGACGACAATTAGATCATTTTGCAGCAAATTATTTGCGAGGGGAGAGCTCAAAGTTGCGAAGGCCGCACTCCTCGCGCTCCCCTGTTGGCCGCCGCCAAACCCAGAAACTTGTTTTCCCCAAAAAAAGAGGCGCTTCAAAACCACCGTTGGATTTGCAGCACGCCTCTTCTTTTTTATTCTTTATCTTCATCTATGTAATAGTCGTCATCTAAATAATCTTCGTAATCCAGATCTTCGTCATCATCCAGTGCTTCCTCTTCCTCATCATCGCCGTCTTCTTCATCGTCATCTTCGTCGTAATCCGACGGATTGATCAGGAACTGAATTGCCATTCCAAGGACTGCAAGCCCCAGGCTCATGCCGATCCCGTAGGGAAACTGGGACAATCCCAGAAGCTTTGCCAGGGAAACGCCTGCCAGAATGCCGCCAAACAATCCGGTTCCCACAATGATCACAGGCCGGGAATATCGAAGCGCCAGAACCCCAGACCCACACCCAGAAGCATACACAAAAAAGATAAAGGATGTGGTGGGATGAAGCAACATAAATGCTCAAGGACAGTCCCAGCCCGGCTCCCAGAAGAAAAAAATCCCGGCTCTGTACACCAGAAAGGCAATCGCCCCCAAGCGCAAACCCGCCTGCCGCCATCGCGATCAAAAGAAGTACGCGGCTCTCCGTGCCGGAAATGTATCCCACAACCAATCCCATGGCCGCTCCCATTCCAAAACCGAACAGCATCATCCAGAATCTGAGGATTCGATATCCCAGCACACAGTTCAGAATTCCAAATACCAGAAGAAGCCCGAAAGCAACGGTGAGCACCTATGGTCCCAGCTCCTCTGCGTAGGCCACCCTCTTTGCAAAAGTTCCATCATGCGCATCAAAATATCTGTCATTTTATCTCCTTCCTGTTTCTCAGAACATATAATAAAACGTGTATAAATCCTGAAGCACGCCATAGTGGTACCCGTCTGCTCCAGCTGATGAAGCCCAAGATAGTATCCGCAATGCGTCTTGCTTCGTTATTTTCGATCAGAGATACATACGCCTCTTCATAGGCTTTTTGGCTGCTGAACTTAAATCGCACCACAGCCGCGCCGTTGTCCAGCCGCATCCTGCAGTAATCGTAAATCTCATCCGTCATAGCTGTCAAAGCAGCCTTGATTTTTTTACATAGAAATTCATATCCGTGGCTGTACATTCCGGCAGGACAAAGCTTTTTGTCCGCAATGTAATTGGCCTCATATTCCCATGGAAACGGACAAAATAATCTATGATCGTCGTCTTATGCTCCGCCAGCTGTACGGCATCTCCCTCCAGAAATTCCGGCTGGTCCCCATTCGTTGCATCTACATAATAATATTCTCCGTCCAGAGAAATCATGTTCCACGCATGTCCCTCCGCGCTTCCTCGGGCATCGCCGTCCACATAAATACAGGGAATCCCCAGCCGCTCCATCATATACCTGAAAGGTTCTGCATATCCGGCACAAACTGCCTGCTTTTTCCAGAAAACACCTGCTATGCTCTGATCATGCCCGAAACTGCATACTCTGTGCTGTCAACAAGATAGGTATACACCGCCAATGCCTTTTCATAGTCGCCGTCTCCCGGCAAAATACTCGCCTGCACCTGGGCAAAGCACGCTTCCACTGCACGGTCGACTCCGCTATTCAGCTTCGCTGTACAGATAGGACGGCGCAAACAGACAGTAATCCGCAGAATCATAGGTGGTTTTGTAGACACTTTCCCGGTTATGTGCCCAGTATATCTCCGGGTGATCCTTGAGAACTGCATGATAAATCTTATCCACCGCTTCATCATCCGAGACTGTGAGATAAAATTCCTTCTCCTCGCCCGGATCCCTTCCAGTATCTGCCGGTAACACCTCTGTTCCTGTTCTGTGAGAAGAGAAAAATAGTATTCCTGATGCCCCTTTCATCTGTGAGGATCAGTTCTTCTTCCCGAAGCGCCTGCACCTCCGAAGGTTCTATCTGCAGCAGCTGCCCGGCAGCCTCTAATGATCTGATCAAAAACGTTCCCTGCCGCAAAGGCATTCCTGACATTTCCCACACTGAGCGCCACTGCAGTCAGCAAAGCAAAAACAGCTGCCCGATGCGGGGAAAAAATGTTTTTTCATTTTCTATTCCTTTCTGAATCTATTGTAACCGGTTCCCTCCTGCATTCTGTAAAAACAGTTGCTTTTTGTTCTTTAGCGAGGTAAACTGTTATCTATGTAAATTCAAACAGAATTCGAGGCGACATTATGAGCATAAAAATCCCCATAGAAACTTCTGCCCGGCATATCCACGTATCCCGGACGGATTTTGAAATCTTGTTCGGCAAAGATGCCCAGCTTCATTATACAAAAAGAGCTGAGCCAGCCGAAGCAGTATCTCTGCCGGGAACGGCTTACCGTCAAATATCCCAGAGGCTGTTTTGAGAACACTGCCATCCTGGGCCCATACCGTCCGCAGACGCAGATCGAGCTTTCTCTCACAGATACCCGAAAGCTTGGCCTTCCCGGCATCATCGCCCTCCGGCCATATCGAAGGGACGCCCGGATGCACGCTTGTGGGCCTGCGGGGAAATCACCCTGTCCCAGGGTGTCATTGTGGCAAAACGTCACATCCACATGACCCCGGAGGAAGCGCTGATCCTCCATGTCCAGGACAACGACGAAGTGTTTGTGCTCACCAAAAGCTACGGGAGAGCTCTGATCTATGCGGATGTGGTTGTCCGCGTCCACAAGGATTTCCGCCTGGCAATGAACGTGGATACCGACGAGGCCAATGCTTTCTCCAGCGATGCCGAACGCTACGGCGTGATCGTAAAGCTTTTTGACGACAACTATAATACCGATAAATGGATCGAAGAAGTTTTATCAGGAATTCAGAGATAAAAACAGAGGCAGCGGTAATCTTTTCATGCCCGGAGGGATTCCTCCCGCCGGGCTGATTCTGCCGCGCCCCTGCTTTTTGTCTCTTTTTATGTCCGGGCTTCTTACTTCACAGCTTCCATTGGAATAATTTCCACAGAAACCTGGTCTGTCAGGCTTCCAAACTCCTGGGAACCCTCGTCTGTAAATTCCGGAATCGCTTCCATCATCGTAATTTTTACTGTTTCCACGATATTATTGTTCATGGCTGCTTCTTCCTCCAGAACCTCGCCCACCGAAAACTGCTCCGCCTGCATCTGCGCATATTCCTCTGCGGAGGGATAGAAAGACGGCTGACGGATATAACGAAATCCCGCACTGTAAGCCTCTCCCTACCGTAACTCCGTTCTGAGAAGAAGAACAGTGAACCGCGATCCAATCTCCGGCATCTGTTTTTCCGCAGATGATCCCCCACATGGTTATCGCTTCCGGCCTCCGGGCCTCTCTGAAATACAAAGGTCCCCCCGGCTGCGCATCCTGCTCGCTGACGACATTGGCTTTCAGCCACTGATCGGTAGTTCCGTCTCCCACATAGCTCTGCATTCCCACACTGTCATAACCGTTGATGACAGACCAGGTAACAAAGCCGCTGCAGTCCAGACCATATGCGCGGATTGGTCCCCGTGCTGTTGCTGCCCTCGGCGCTCACCAATGCAGCACTTCCCCAGGCGGGTCTTCTCCGATGATATTGGATTTGCCGCCCCAGAAATATCCGACCTTGCCCATCAAGGGAATACGCATCCGCGATCACATTCACCCGCTCTTCCGAAACGCCTCGCCCACACTTTCCCGTACAAATCCGGGAGAAGCCGTAACGATGGCACAGAGAAGCTTGCTTGCAGTCTGTTTCCACATATTTTTTCAGGAGCTCACGGTCTTCTTTGAAATCTGATTCATTTTAATATAATCATTAATATGATAATTTCCGTAGCCTACCGTGTAATATCCTCCTTATCGCGGACTACAGGATTCATTCTCGCAAAAATTTCTGCAAGCGCGTCTTTGGCAGACGCATCCATATAGTATAATTCCTGCGCGCCCTCCGACTGATTTTTTTCATAAATATACACAGCCAAAATATCCTGCCAGTTTCGCACCAACAGGCTGTCCATGGAACTGCTCACACCGCTTTGCGTTACATCACTTGCATCCGTCAGCTTGTTCTTTTCTTTATATTCCTGTTCGATCTGTTCCATGACGTCTGCGAAATCCTGAGAAAATTCCAGCTGATAACTGGCTTTCAGAGAATCGAGATAAAATTCCTTACCCGCATGAAGATTCGAGATCATGTTGGTATAATATACCGGTGTTCCAACCTGCGGCGACGGCGTGATCTGTGCCGTCCCGTCCTGGAATTCTTCCGGATTTGCTCCGGACACAAAATCTTACTGATCTCCGCGTCCGGAAACATTTGTATAAACGTTTTTTCTATTTCAAGAAATACCTCATAATTTGTCACCAGGAGTTTCTCTTCTTCCGTCAGGCTTTCATATGCCTGCCGGATCGCAAGAATCTCGTCCTGCTGTTCCATCGTCAGAGGCTGTATCAACGCCAGCGCGCTGATCATCTCCATAATGCGCTTCACCTTCTCCTGTGTTTCCTCCGGTGTTGGCGTTGGACTTATGGATGGGGTGGGGTGTCACAGTCGGTTCCGGCGTCGGCGTCACTGTGGCTCCCGGTGTCACGGTCGGCGTCACTGTGCAATTTCGGTGTCACGGTCGGCGTCACTGTGGCCCCGGTGTTACCGTCGGTGTCACTGTGGCTCCCGGTGTTACCGTCGGCGTCGGACTGGGACTACCTCCGGTTCCGGGCTCGGGCTTACTTCCGGTTCCGGACTTGGGCTTACCTCCGGCGTCGGACTGGGACTCACCTCCGGTTCCGGACTCGGACTTACCTCCGGCGTCGGACTGGGACTCACCTCCGGTTCCGGCTCGGACTTACTTCCGGTGTCGGACTGGGACTTACTTCCGGCTCCGACTCAGGGCTTACTTCCGGCCGGACTGACTTACCTCCGGTTCCGACTCGGGCTTACTTCCGGTTCCGGACTCGGGCTTGTCTCCGGTGTCGGTTCCGGATCCGGCGTTATCTCCGGCTCGGCTTCCGGCGTCGTTCCAATGGTGCTTCGGAAGGAATTACTTCCTCCTGCGGGGTTATTCCGGGATTTCTTCCATTGTCTGTGTGGGTTCTTCTCCTCCCATGACACTGCAGGGACCTGTAAGAACCATAGCCGCTGCAAAGTACAATGCAAAGATATTGTGCCAGGTATCTATTTTTCATGTAAAAGCTGCTCCTTCTTACCCACAACCCCTTCCGCCCCTACGAAAAGAATGTGAGAACAAACACATAAAACTCAACATATGATGTTTTATTTTATCACACCCCTTTCTTTTGAAATCAACTGCCCAAAATCAGGGATATTCCCCAAACAACAGTTTTCATGATTTGTTCACATTATCGCTTCCGCAAACAAAAGACTTCCCGGAAGCATCCGGAAAGTCTTTTTTTTCTTATGAAAGGGCCAACGCCTGTTTTCTTGTATACAATTGTACAATTCCTGGATCACCTGGAAGCATACAGAAAGAATATAGTCGATATCTTCTTTGATATTCCGCACTTTTGCCAGATAACGTTCATGGCAGTCGCTGATATACTCCACAAGCGCAGAGGAATTCTCAAAATACATGGCGCTTTCCATATGCGCTTCCGCCCTCCGCTCTTGATGGTATCCTTCAAGGTATTTTTCAGTTCTTTTCGTAGCGGTTATGCTCCATAAAAAGTACCTGTGTAGGGTGCGGTTATGGGGAAATGTAAAATAATCAGCCACATAATGGAGCACTTCACCAAAACGTCTCCAGAATACACGCTCTGTTCATTTCCTGCCGGGGCTGATTCACCAGCTCTCCGATCTTCTCCTGTATTTCTCCAAAGGTGCCAAAAAATTCATGTCTCTTAGTAACAAAGGAAGGTCTGATATCCGGAAGAATGCTGCCCAGGCAGAAGGCCTTCCGATGAGATTGCAGGTCTTTTTTCAGTTTCCATCTGGTCTGCCAGATATCTTGCAAGTAAAATGTGAGATTTTTTACGCAATTTTTTTCCTCGTCTCTTTCTTTATCAAAAGGTTAAATAGAATCATCTGTTTTTGGCCAGGTCAACACCCGACGTTTTCAATATAGCAGATGTCCTAAAAATAGCAACAGGATTTTACGAAAATATTAAATATTTTTCCGGCCGCTTCCCAGCTCCCCTGCAAAGGTCAATATCCGGCCATTTACAGCCGACACACAGAGATACTCCCATTGTAAAAACCTGTGCTTGTCATAAAGGAAAGATTACGCAGCCAAAATCCTTATGAGCCCCAGGGACCAGCAGATGTGCCGGATAGAACACATAGAAAAACCACTTTGAAAATTTCTTTCCTTTTTTTCCATTCTCTTTCCGTTATATAAATACACGATACAAAGACCGGACATTCCCATTCCTGCTGCTCCGAGCGCTGCATAAAAAGGTTTCTTTCCACAGGAAACAAGTAGCTTCCTTCCCAGATATTATAGGCCGTAAAAATAAGCACTGCGCCGGCAAATGCGAGCTTTAATTTTTGCGTGACCCTCCCTGCCCACAAAAACAGCAGCGTAAAAACCGCCATTACTCCCCAGTCAAACATCGCGCCTGCAAGCACCAACAAGAAAATAAGGCTGTCTTTTTACCGCCGGGTTTGCAATATTTTCCCAGACCCATATCACCCTGAAGCACAGGCAAAGGGTAAAAAGCATGTTAAACCGCTCAAATTCCAGCAGCCCCTCCTGTGTAAAAGCCAGGAAAAGGGAATCTGGGAGATGCTTCCAAACACAAACATTCTTCCAAAATACGCTTTCTTGGAATGGGTATAATGATACCCTCCACCAGAAAATAGATCATGGAAATTGCCGTAAAATACCCAATGGAAACAAGGAGTTCATACACAATACTCCCAGATTCGAGAAAGATTACCGCCACATGATTGAGAAGCATGGTAAACACAGCGATATACTTTACCACATCCCGATTCAAGATTCGATATTGTTTTTCTCCCGATACTTCCATAGATCACTGCTCTCTTTCGTTCCTTTTACAAAAGCCCATCGAAATCCGGTGTTCCATACAAGTCAAATGGCGTGCTCTGGTACACATAATAATTAAGCCAATTGGTGTAAAGGTTGTTTGCATGTGCTCTCCACATGAGCAGCGGCATATTGTTCGAATCGTCCTCCCGATAATAATTCTTCGGAATTTCAATAGGAAGATGTTTCTCCACATCCCTGCGGTATTCTCCGTCCAGAGTCACCCGGTCGTATTCTGGATGTCCCATCACAAAAATCTTGCGGCCTTTGTCCGCCATGGCAAGAAACAGGCCTGCCTCCTCCGACTCTGCCAGAACCGTAAGCTCCTTACAGGCGCGGATATCCTCCATGGGAACCTCCGTATGGCGGGAATGGGGCGCAGAAACATATCGTCAAACCCCCTGCACCAGCGGGGATTTTCCGATTCATCACCTTGTGCCAGAACAGCCCCGAACATTTTTCTGAGAGAGCCCTTTTCTTCAGCCCGTAATGATAATAAAGCCCTGCCTGCGCGCCCCAGCAGAGATAGATCGTGGACATCACGTGGGTGTTTGTCCATTCCATGATCTCCGTCAGCTCCTGCCAGTAATCCACCTCTTCAAACTCCATCTGCTCCACCGGCGCGCCGGTGATGATCATGCCGTCAAACCGTCTCTCCCACACACTGGGAAAGGTCTCATAAAACTTGTTCAGATGACTTAAAGAGGTATTTTTGACTGATGGCTCTCCACCGTCATAAAAGACACGTCCACCTGAAGCGGCGTGTTTGACAGAGAACGGAGAAAGCTGAAGCTCTGTATCCTCTTTCAAAGGCATCAGATTCAATATCAATATCTCAATGGGACGGATGTCCTGGTGCAGCGCCCGGTTCTCATCCATAACAAATATATTTTCCTTTTCCAATATTTCCTTTGCCGGCAAATCCCCTGAATTTTAATGGGCATATCTATTCGTTCCTTTTCTGCAAGTCTTAAAATTCATCTTCCGAAATCACAGGAACCCCAAGCTCCTGGCCTTTTTGTTTTTGGAGGAGTTGGAAGCGGTATCATTATTAATAAGGTAGTTTGTCTTTCCGGTGACAGATCCCGTCACCTTTCCTCCCAGAGATTCAATAAGCGCCTTGACCTCTCCCCGGTTGGCAAAATGTTCTACGCTTCCCGTGATCACGAAGTTCATCCCGGCAAAAATCTGCGCCTCATTCCTCATCTCTTTTTCAATGTCAAGATGGCGCAGCAAATGGTCAAAGCGCCGGTTATTTTCCTCTTTGGAAAAATATTCCACAAAATTATGGGCAATCACCGGCTACCAATGCTCTCAATCGCGCTGACTTCCTCCTCGTCTGCCCCTTCTGAGCCTTTCGATATCACTGTCAAAATGCCGGCAGATGACCTTTGCGTTCGCGAGGCCGATGTTGGAAATCCCCAGACTGTACAGCACTCTCGGAAGTGTTGTATGACGCGCTTTTTCCAGACTGTCCATCAGTCTCTGAAAGGATTTTTCCCCAAAGCCCTCCATCTGCACGATCGCGTCCCGATGTGCAGACAGCTCGAAAAATATCTCCAAAGTCATGGATGAAGCCCATGGCAATAAACTTCTCCAGTGTGGCCTCCGAGAGCCCGTCAATGTTCATGGCATCCCGCCCCGCAAAGTGCGTAAACGCCTTGATCTTCTTGGCCTCGCAGTCCGGATTCATGCAGTACAGGCCTCCACCCCATTTTCTTTATCACTCTGGCCTCTTTGCCGCACACCGGGCAGGTATGAGGAATGGCAAGCCGGCTGCTTCTTGTAAGGTTGTCTGCGATCTGGGGAATGATCATGTTGGCCTTGTATACCCGGATGGTATCGCCGATCCCCAATTCCAGTTCCTTGAGGATGCTCACATTGTGCACGCTGGCCCTGCTCACCGACGTGCCCTCCAGCTCCACGGGATCAAAGATCGCCACCGGGTTGATAAGCCCTGTTCTGGACGGGCTCCACTCAATCTCCAGAAGCTGTGTCTCTCGCATTTCATCCGCCCATTTAAACGCAAAGGAATTTCTGGGAAATTTCGCCGTCCGCCCCAGCGCCTGCCCGTAGGCGATATCATCGTAGAGCGCCACCAGACCGTCTGAAGGAAAATCATTTTCCGCCACAGCACCGGCAAAATAATCCACCGCCTCGTCAAGGTTTTCGCCGTCACCACCTTGTATTCTACAATATCAAATCCCATTTTTGAAGCCACAGAAGCTCCTGCTCATGGGAATTTTCAAATTCCACGCCCTGCGCGCTCACAAGCCCAAAGGCATAGAAGCGCACATTTCTGGACGCAGTCACTTCATTGTTCAGCTGACGCACGCTGCCGCTGCAAAGATTGCGGGGATTTTGTACCTGGCATCCACATCCGCAATGGATTCGTTGATCCTTTCAAAATCCGAGTAGGTGATGATCGCCTCTCCCCGGAGCACCAGTTTGCCTTCAAAAGCGATCTGAAGCGGAATGTTCTGAAATACACGGGCATTGTTGGTGATCACTTCCCCCACTACGCCGTTTCCCCGGGTAACCGCTTTTTGAAGCGTCCCCGTTTTCGTAGGTCAGCACAATGGTAAGACCGTCCAGCTTCCAGGAGAGAAGGGTTTTGTGCTCTCCCACAAATTCCCGCAGGCTCTCCCGCTCTTTGGTTTTGTCCAGAGAAAGCATGGGGCTTTCGTGCGCCTCCTTGGGAAGCTCATTCACCGCCTCATACCCTACCTGCGCTGTGGGACTGTTCGCGAGAACAACTCCTGTATTTTTCCAGAAGCACAAGCTCATCATACAGCGCATCGTATTCCAGATTGCTCATGAGCTCCCTGTCCTCCTGATAATAAGCCCCGCGCCGCACGATTCAGCCTGTCTGTCAGTTCTTTTTGTCTCTCAATGTCTGTCTGCTTCTGCTTTTCCATTGCGTTCTCCATAAATGCCCTTTTCCAAATCCTTTCTCTCTTCTGCGGTCAACGGCCGGTATTGTCCCGGTTTCAGACCGTCTATTTTCAAATTCATGATACGCACTCTTTTTAAGGATGTCACCTCATACCTGCGAAATATTCGCACATCCTGCGAATCTGCCGGTTCAGCCCCTGGGTCAGCACAATGGAAAAAAGCGCTGCTTTCGCGAGAGCCTTCACCTTGCAGGGTCTTGTCACCGTGTCAAGGATCGGCACGCCCTGTCCCATCCCCTGCAGAAAGGTCTCGTCTATGGGACGGTTCACAGTCACCAGATACTCCTTTTCGTGGAAATTTCTTGCCCGCATGATATCATTGGCAAGCTGTCCCTCATTGGTGAGAATGAGAAGTCCCTCCGACTCCTTGTCCAGACGTCCTGCCGGATAGATGCGTACCGGATAATGAAGATACTCCGTCACCGTCATGGCGTCCCCTTGTTTTTTGTGCTGCATACAAGTCCTCTGGGCTTGTTGAAAAGCAGCAGAACCTTCTCCTGCGCCCTTCTGACCGGTCTTTTGGTCCACGCAGACCAGGGCTTCCGGCAGGATCCTTTCTCCAGGCTCTGCGACATGGCCTCCACCGTCACCCTTCCCTGGGATATGAGCCGGTCGGCCTCCTGCCTGGAGCAAAATCCCGCTTCACTTAAATATTTATTTATCCTGATTTTTTCTCTGTTATTTTCCATTGTTTCATTATATAGTTTTTCCCTTTGGTGCAACGGGGAATTTTGCGCCCGTGATTATAGCTTGTATTTTTTGTTGATTATTGTATGATTACAGTGTCGAATGGTTCGCGCCGCCTGCGCCTTCGCAGCGGCAGATTTCGACACCTGAATCATTCCAAAAATAAGGAGAATAAAGGAGGAACTACTATGTCAGGCCGCAAACCGCGAACCAGCCGGGCACTGCTTTTGCTTTCTGTTCTTCTGTGTCTGTTCATCGGAGGCACGGTCACACAATCTTCCGGTTCGCTCACAACCGATGGCTCCATCGCTGATACGGATATGCTGGTAGCAGAAAAAAAGGACCATCCTGCAGATGCAAAAATTGAGACAGCCACTCCGAAAGCCGCGGTAACCGCAGCACCCACTCCCGAAGAGACCGTTGCTCCCACAGAGACTCCTGCCAAGACGGACGCCGCTTCTGCCGGCACAGACTATCCGGTTTCCCGGAAGCCTCACAGGGCGTATGGAGACCGGACGGAAGCAGCTGGCGTTTTCTTGTAAACGGAACACCCTATACCGGATGGCTCAACGATACAGATGGAAAACGATATTTTTTTCAACAGTGACGGCATTATGCAGACCGGACTTGTGGATTACGAAAACAAGCGCTATTACTTTGACGCAGACGGAATGTTGCAGACCGGCGATGTTGTCATAAACGGAAAGACCTATCACTTCCTGGAGGACGGTTCTCTGGAGGGCTATGTGGTGGATCCGGCCAAAGCTGCGAAAGAGGCCTCCTCCCAGGAGGCTGTGCCCGAGGAAACTTCTTCCCGGAACCCACCGCGTCTTCACAGCCGACACCTACGCCCCTTCCCAAAAAGGACGGTGCTTTGGCTCTTACCTTTGACGATGGCCCTGGCGCTTACACAGACCGGCTTTTGGACTGTCTGGAAGCCAACGGTGCCAAGGCCACCTTCTTTCTGGTCGGGCAGGAGGTTTCCGATCATCCCGAAACCGTAAAGCGCATGGCGTCCCTTGGCTGCGAGCTTGGCGGACATTCCTACACACACACGGATATGACGCTTCTCACGGCAGATGACATCATAGCTGAGGTATGGGCTACCAATCAGGAGATCGAGTCCCTTACAGGCCAGACGGTCACTGTATTTCGTCCGCCTTACAGCACCACGGATGACAACATTTTATCCAATGCCAAAATCCGGTGATCTTATCCAGTGCTTCCTTAAACGACAAAAGAAGCCGCAGACGCAAAGACACTGGCAGAATCCATTATCAGCGCGGCGGCAGATGGAGCGATCCTGGAACTTCACGATACAAACGAGATCACGGTTGCCGCGTGTGAAATCGCCATTCCGCAGCTCACTAAAATGGGCTTGCGGCTGCTGACTGTACATGAACTGGCCGCAGAAAAGGGCGTGGAACTTGCCAACGGAACGACTTACTCATCTATTACAGCTTCCTAGATCAAAAACCAAACATGAGGGGGGCATCTCGAGCTACGAATCCCGAAGATCCCCCTCACACTCCCCCTTGGGCACCGCTAAAAAACAAAAACAAGTTTCTGGATTTTAGCGGCGGCCAACAGGGGAGCGAGGGGAGTGCGGCCTTCGCAACTTTGAGCTCTCCCCTCGCAATTTTTTTTTATCCAAATACCTTGAACAGCCTGGCTGCCAGGCGAATCGCTTTATACTGCACTCCCTCCAGCTCCTTGGCTGCCTTTTTCAGCTCCTGACGAATGGGGATCTGCTGCGGGCAGTGTTTTCACAGGCGCCGCACCCCACGCACACAGAGGCGCCTCGGGATTTTTTCCGCATGGCCGTAAACAGATAATCATGCTTTTGCCGATTTCTTTCCTTCCGAAAAACCGCATTATAGCTCCGAAAGGCCACCAGGGATATCCACGCCCTTCGGACATGGCATGCAATAGCCGCAGCCTGTGCATCCAACCCGGACACTTCTATGGATCTCTTCCTTCACCTGTGCGATCAGCGCTTTGTCTTCCTGCGTCAGGCAGCCCGCATGGGAATCCGCTGCTGTCTTTACATTCTCCTGCACCATGGCAAGGGAATTCATCCCCGAAAGCACACAGGTCACCTCCGGCTGATCATAAAGCCAGCGGAAAGCCATTTCCGCCGGCGTGCGCCCTCTCCCTCTTTCTCAAACAGCTCTTTTGCTTTTTTCGGCAGAAGATTCACCAGACGGCCACCTCTCTCAAGGGTTCCATGATAATCACCGGAAGCCCTTTTGCATTGGCATACAACAGTCCCTCTCTCCCCGCCTGAGAGGTTTCGTCCATATAGTTGTACTGGATCTGACAGAAATCCCAGTCATAGGCATCCACCAGCTTCTTGAACATGTCCGTACTTCCGTGATAGGAAAAGCCAATGTTCCGGATCTGCCCGGAGGCAAGCTTTTCCTCAATCCATCTGTCAATGCCCAAACGCTTCAGGTTTTCCCAGGTTCCAATGTCTGCCAGCATATGCATGAGATAATAGTCCACGTAATCTGTGCGCAGACGGCGCAGCTGCTCCTGAAACAGCCTCTCCGCCCCTTCCACGCTTTTCATCAGATAATGCGGAAGCTTTGTGGCAATTTTCACCTGCTCCCTGCAGTGATTCCTTTCCAGAACTTCCCCAGCGTCGCCTCGCTGCTCCCGTAGATATAGGCGGTGTCAAATAATTTACACCGAGACGAATGGCTTCCATGATCTCGGTCTCTGCCTTGTCCACGTCCATGGTGCTTCCCTTTTGGTAAATCGCATACATCCGAAGCCAAGAAGGGAAATCTCCTCTCCTTTCTGTCCTTTGCGGTACTGCATTTTTTATCTCCTTTTATCCATGTGATATAATACAGAAAAAAGGCTCTTTTCAGGCCTTTTTTCTCAGAGACTAATCCAGAGACTGCTGTGCACGTATCCTGTCTGTCCTTCATATTCAATCTGAACCCATTCGCCTTCCTCGCCCTTTTCTCTACCTCATCTCCAGGTGCAAGGCCGCCGATGATCTCTGCATCCTCCGATGCGCCCGCGCGCACGTTGCTGTTATCGTTGGCGGTAAGTATCGTTCCTTCTGCCGCTGCTTCGAGGAATCGGACTCCTCTCCCAGGCCGGAGAGAAACTCTGCCAGTGCCGGGTCGTCTGTTTTTGCCTTTTTCGTAAGCTGCATTCACCGTAGCAGTCAGCTCTGCCACATCCGCATCCTTCAGGCGCTCTTCCCCGTAGGCCGCAATCTCTGTATTGCTCAGATCACTTCCGTCAATCTTCAGGCTTCCCTGTGCATCCTTATACACGTAAAACCAGCTCATGGCAGGAACCGGCGTCTCAATGCCTGTACAGAGGTAATTATAGCAGGCATAAACAATATAGGTGTCTGCCTTATGGTCCTTTTTTGGTATAAACCTCCGAAAGCTCATAGCCTTCGATATACTGCGCATTTGTGATTCTCGCTTCCTCTGTGGGTGTCAGCCCCTCTGTAATCGTCTTGAGAGCAGCCACATCCTTGCTGCCAAGAGCAGTGTAATATTGCTTCATCAGCTCTTTGATTTCTCCATTGTCCTTTACCAGAGGATTATCATCTTCTTTCGCTGTCTGAGGCCGTGCCGTCATCGGGCTGAGAATCGGAATCCTCATTCTGCTGATCTGTGATAACCTGCTGATCGCCGCCCGGTTTGTCTTTTTTTTTTCCAACGCAGGCGCGTACCCCAAAGAACAATACGAGAACAATCAGCAGAACCGCTCCGCCCAGCATAATATAGCGAAGATTATCTGACAACCATTCTCTGAAATTATCCAAGTTCTCATCCTCCTTATCTTTTGCGTATATGAAAAAAAATGTCCCAACGGAACACTTTTTTCATAGAAGCTTCTGCTAAAACGGCCAATCCGCCTCAGCGCATACACCTGAAGGGAATCGAACCCCGCACATGGTACCGGAAACCACTGCTCTATCCACTGAGCTACAGGTGCAGACAACTGTACATTCTTATTTTGCTTTTATGGAAGCTTATTCTGCTGCATAAACAGAATATACATCTTAATCAATATAACACATATTGTTTGAAAAGTAAAGTTTTTTTTACCAAAAAAAAGAGCCGGGCGAACGCAGCATGTTCGCCGGTATTGCTGCGTCCGCTCCACAGACACCCAAGGTGCCAAAGCTCATGTTCCTATTTTTTTATTGCTGTACCAGCGTCGAAAAATATTTCTTCACAATAAAGAGTGTAAGAAGCATCAGAAGAATTCCCACCGGAAGGGCGATCCATGCTGTCTGCACAAATCCTGCCACAATATAAGTTACAAAGGATACTGCCGCAGCCAGGATCGCATACGGAAGCTGTGTGGAAACGTGAGTCACATGATTACACTGCGCTCCTGCGGAAGCCATGATCGTTGTATCGGAGATCGGTGAGCAGTGGTCTCCACAAACAGCACCTGCCATGCAGGCGGACATGGAAATGATCATGAGATTTCCGGGTGTATTGGCAAATGCGTCAACAACAATAGGAATCAAAATACCAAACGTCCCCCAGGAAGTTCCCGTTGCAAATGCCAGCAGACAGGCGATCACAAAGATAATGGCCGGCAGGAAATTCACCAGGTTTCCGGACGCAGAGCGCACAATGTCCGCCACATATTCGGAAGCGCCGAGGCTGTCTGTCATGGCCTTCCTGCACCATGCGAACGTGAGGATCAGAATAGCCGGAACCATCGCTTTGAAGCCCTCCGGAATACATGCCATACATTCCTTGAAGGAAAGGACACGGCGCAGGGAATACAGTACAACCGTCACCAGAAGACCAAAGAAGCTTCCGATGGCAAGCCCCACAGAGGCATCACTCTGTGAAAATGCGGTAACAAAATCCACCCCGTCAAAAAATCCGCCGGTATAGATCATGCCGATGACACAGCATACAACCAGACTGATGATCGGGATCAGCAGATCCTTTACCGTACCGTTTGCAATCTCCACACTTTCCGAGCCTGCGTTTGCATAGGGACGTCCCGGAGTGGTATAGAGATCTCCTTTGAGCGCGTTGCTCTCATGGACGCCCATGGCGCCGAATTCGGTTTTCATCAGCACCATACCCACCATCATGACAATGGTAAGCAGCGCATAAAAGTTAAAGGGAATCGCGCGAACAAAATAGAAAGTCCGTCCTCTCCCTCCACGAAACCGCTCACTGCTGCCGCCCAGGAAGAAATGGGGGCAATGATGCAGACCGGAGCAGCGGTTGCATCGATGAGATATGCAGGCTTCGCGCGGGAAACATTGTGTTTGTCCGTAACCGGGCGCATAACGCTTCCCACGGTAAGACAGTTGAAATAGTCGTCAATAAAAATCAGAACGCCCAGAAGGATCGTCGCAAAGCTCCGCACCGACTCTTGTCTTGATGCGCTTGCTCGCCCAGCGTCCAAAGGCAGCCGAGCCGCTCGGCCCGGTTCATAAGAGCCACCATTGCCCCAGGATGACCAGGAAGACCAGAATGCCCACATTGTAGGAATCTGACAGAACGCTTATGATTCCGCCCTGGAAAATATGTACGATCGTTCCCTCAAAGCTGAATCCGGAATAAAACAGTGCGCCCACAAGAATTCCGATAAACAGAGAGCTGTAAACCTCTTTGGTGATCAGCGCAAGCGCAATGGCAACCACCGGCGGGATCAGCGCCCAGAAGGTTGCGTACATGGCCGGTTTGAAGCTTCCTCCTCCGCCGCCAGCACGATCTGCGGACACATCAGGATAAACATTGCTGCCAGCAGAGACAGCGAACCCACTCTTTTTCTCATGCTTTGCATGATAAAGACCTCCTCTTTTCCCGAATACAAAAAAAATGCCATCAATGATATTCCTTCGCGGAAACTCATTCATGGCACAGCAGAATATAAAATCCCTCAGATATTCTGCAAAAACTCACGATAGCGCTCCAACAAAAGTGACAGTACGAAGCATATTCTGCTTGCGTCCCAGCATTCTGTCCCAATGGCTGACAGAACACTTCGGCAGTGCTGCCTTTCGCCCCGATCGGCTGCCTGCGCCTCTTATGACCGGTCTACTCATCAACCCTGCGCCTCTATCTGGCAAGATTTGTATTCAATTTTGTTCTTTTTTGCTTTACCTAATCAATGTAACAGCTTTTCTCTAAAATAGCAATACTTTTCGCTTATTTCCCCAATCTATTTTTCCTGATCACAGCGATAAACGGCGTATTCTCCTGTAACTGTCACCTGCACGCACCCCTGCCTGTCCCAGGTAGTCGTGTATCCCTCTGGAAGCATACACTACCAGGTAATCTGCACGGAGCTTTTGAAGGGCTTTTTGAAACTCCTCCACCGGAATGCGCTCCTCATAAACACCACATCCATGATGGCCTTCTGATTCTGGTAAGAGGCGCTTTTTTCGTTGGCCTTTCCCGCCACTGTGTTTCCTGCCCGATACAGGATATAATCCCGGTTCAGTACAAGCTCTATGGACGGGTCATACTGTCTGGCAAGAAGATTTAAGTTTTCCTCAAACACCACTCTCGGGTTTTCCATACCCGTCCTGGTGGATCACGCTGCACACCGCACGCAGATCGTTTGGCACCTTGTAAAGATTCTGCGGAAGCGCAAAGCCTCCCGCCGCACCAGGCGCAGGATTGCCAGCCAGGATCAGCATGCCGGTAAGCAAAAGACAAAACGCAGCCTTGTACCATCTCTTTTTGCAGAATCCACCAGGCGTGCCCCATAGTAAGCGAGCATGGGAATCACCGGAAGGATCCAAAAAACGATAATATTCGTTTTCAAAGCCGAGCGTCGGAACCAGATATTTTACAAACAGAGGGTTGTACACCGTAAGGCACAAAAAGACGGTACAACCCGCAAAAACAATGGGAACCTGTTTTCTGTGAAAAAAAGGCACCACAGAAGGACGGCCAGAAACAGCAGGGGAATCCACAGATTCTCCCAGTACCGTCCAAAGCACTCCTGCACAAAACGAAGTCCGTATTCTTCTATGGTAACGTCAGCCATAAATCTGTTCCTCCCTCTGTCTTTTGACTCCTCCTGCCATCACCAGGCCGGAAGCACAAAAAGACCGGCTTTCACCGAAAAATATACCCCCGCATAAGCAATGGCCGGGAGCATGCAGATCCCCAGATACCAAATCCCCCGAAACTGCCTGCGCAGGATCATCACCGGAAGCATTCCGCAGCCAGCACTGCCGGAAAAATAATGGACGATACGGAAAAACACAGGGCGCTCAGGGAAACAAGAAACAAAACCGCCCAGAGCCGTTTTTCCTCCGTCTCCTGCCACAGCCAGACCGCCGCATACAGCACTGCCGGTATGGAAATATTGGCCAGAAGCGCTTTGCCCTCATACCCCCTTGTGAGAAGAAAGGCTGCGTATACTGCGTATAAGTAAACAGCTGAAAGAGTGCCCAGAAGCTCATCATCAGCACTGCCGGCCGCTTTTTCCCGCCGAACAGCCGCTTGCCGGTAAGGTAGATCAGCAGATTGGCGATCAGCACATTGAGCGCCGCCATAACCACCTTGGTCTGGATCAGCGCCGGAATCCCCAAAGCCTGCACCACACGGCATTGTGCATGGGGTACGAAGAAAAGATGTATCTTGTATTAAAATTTGTTACCGGCAGACCGGTATACGGATGATACCTCCACAGCGTATCCGTATATGCCGCTGTGCTGGTCGCCCCATAGTAGGCGGCGTCGTGGGTATTTCCTGTATAAAGCGCCGCATACAGGCAGGTGATCCCGATCGCTCCGCAGGCAAGGAGAAGATCCCAGGAATGCTCTCTTATAAGCGCCGGAACCGTCTTTATCCGCCGAAGCCATTTCTTCCCATTCCATACAGCAGATAGGAGCACAAGCCCTCCCAGAAGTATGCTCCAGATACCTGCAAGCAAAAGCGGTGCCCATGCAAGAGTCATGGGCACTGCAAGAAGCCTCAAAAGAGCGCGAAATAGAGAAGATATCCAAAGATCAGTTCCTTTGCCGCATCCGCCTCAAGTCTGAGAAGGCGGACAAGCAGGCTTCCCAGCGCATACCAGATTCCTGTCTGCACAAGCAGGGAAACCACTGCCAGAAAAAAAAGATTTCTCATTATGACTGCTCCCGTTCCTTTTGAAGAATTCCCATCGCGATCTTTTCCGGAGTAATGGGAAGCTCACGTACACGCACGCCGGTCGCATTGTAGACAGCTGCCGCGATCGCCGGGCACGGTGTATCGATCACCAGCTCGCCGATGGATTTTTGCGCCAAAGGCGCTTGGCTCATAGCTGCACTCAAACTCCACACGGATATCGCCAATGTCCCTGACGGCTGGGAATTTTGTACTGCATGAAAGAATTGTTGCGGATCTTGCCCTTGTCTGTATACTGCACATCCTCGTAAAGCGCCATGCCGATTCCCTGCGCAATCCCGCCTTCGGTCTGTACGGGCAAGGTTGGGGTTGATCGGGGTTCCGCAGTCCACAACAGCCACATAGTCCACGACCTGCACGCTTCCGGTTTCCTTATCCACCTCAACCTCTGCCATTCCTACCATATAAGGAGGCGGAGAAATCGGAAGAATAATTGCGCACCACCTGCAGCGCCTGGCTGTTGCCCAGGGTCGCCTTTACGGCAATTTCCTGCAGGGTCACCGATTTTTCTCCGTCTGTCACGGTTTTTCCGTCAAAATCCACCTGATCCGCTTCTGCGCCCAGCATCTGCGCACCAAAGGCCGTGATCTTCTCCCCGCATATCCTCACTGGCCTGCATCACGGCCGTTCCTGTGGTATAGGTTGTTGCGGAGGCATAGGAGCCGGAATCATAGGGGAAATATCGGTATCCACACCGAATACTACAATATTGCTCATGGAAGTCTCCAGGCAGTCCGCAGCCATCTGCGCCATAATGGTATCACAGCCTGTACCCATGTCTGTACATCCAAGTGCAAGTGTATAAGAGCCGTCCTCGTTGAGCTTGATATCCGCGCCGCCTACGTCCACGCCTGCAATGGAGGAGCCCTGCATGGCAATGGCCACGTCCCACGCCGCGGACATGTCCGTTCCCCATATCCCTGCAGGGATATTTTTCATCCCAGTTCATCATCTCTTTTGCCTTGGCCATACAGCGGTCAAGACTGCAGCTCGTTGCCGTGGACGGGTCTCCATAGCCTCTTAAGGGGCCGCCCTCCACCGGCATGTTCAGTTCGCGGATCTTCACAGGACTCATGCCGATTTTTTCGGCAAGCTCATTGATGGCGGATTCCACGGCGTAAATCCCCTGTGTTGCACCGTAGCCGCGGTAGGCAGCGCCTGCATCCTGCGTATTGGTATACACGACATCATAGGCAAAACGATATGCCTCTGTATGGCGGTAAAGAGCAATGGACTTATGTCCGGAAAGGCCAACGGTTGTCGGACTGTGCTCTCCGTAGGCTCCTGCGTTGGAAAGCGTATATACATCCAGAGCCTTCACAATTCCGTTCTCGTCCGCTCCCGCACGGACTCTGATCTCCATCTCATGCCTCGGCGAGGAGCAGATCATGGATTCGTAGCGGGAATACACAATCTGGGAGGGACGGCCGGTCAGCCAGGTCACAATGGCCGGATAAATCTCGCACACCGCCGTCTGCTTCGCTCCAAAACCGCCTCCGATGGGGTTTGATCACACGGATGCGGCTGGCCGGAATGTCAAGCGCATTTCCCAGGATCCTCCGCACATGGGAGGGGATCTGGGGGGAGGAAAGTACATTGAGCCGCCCGAAATGATCCATGTAGCAGCAGGTGCCGGAAGGTCTCCATCATGGTCTGCTGGTTGGCCTTTGTGCGATACGTCTGCTCCACGGTATACTTGCAGCGGGAAAGCACCTCGTCCACATCTCCCTGTTCCTCCAGATTGATGCGCACAGATTGCGGCGGTTGTCTCCTCCCACCGGGATTTTGCGCACCAGTCCTCCTCCGGATGTACAAGTATGGGTTGTCCTTTGCCTTGTGCATATCGAGGACGCGCTTCCACACGGTATTTTACTTTAATCCGTTTCATGGCCTTGTCTACAGCAGCCTCCGTCTCTCCGGCTGACAATGGCAACCGCATCGCCCACAAACCGTACATGTCTGTACAATATAAATGGTCGCACGGATCAGCTCCGAGGGCCGTCTGCCCGGCCAGGGTGAAGCGTTTTGGGGAACATCCTTATAGGTAAAACACAGGCAATGAACAGGAGTCTCGGAAGCCTTTCCCTTATGGATCTCCTCTACCCAGGCATTCGCATTTACGGACTTCTGAGGATCTTTTACAATCAGGCTGTCCTTTCGGCGCAATATCCGAGGTATAGACCGGTTTCCTGTCACCAACGCCATGGCATCCGTTTTTCTGTACCGGCTGATTTACATAGCTTCATATTTACGCTTCCCCCCTTTCTGCTTTTTTCTTATACTGCAGAAATTTCAGAATGCGCGCGTCTGGGACACAAAGCCGGAACAACGGCAGAGATTTCCCTGCAAGGTATTCCCGGATCTGTTCCTCCGTGGGATCCTCGATCTCAGAAAGCATGGCAAACACATTCATAATAAAACCGGGTTGCAAAGCCGCACTGCTCTGCGCCTCGCCGGCAAGAAACGCCCCGAACTCCTGGGCTTCTCTGCATTCCTTCCATAGTCACTATTTTTTTGCCATCAATGCGGGCGGTCAGCATGGAGCAGGAAAGAACTGGGGTGTCCGTCCATAAGCACCGTGCACAGCCCGCAGTTGGCAGTCTCGCAGCCACGCTTTACGCTGTAGCATCCCTTTTTCTCAGAAAGTCTACCAGAAGGCTGTCGTCCGCAACCCATCTCCTGCCGGTATTCTCCGTTCAGCCAAAAACTAATTTTCATCGCTCATTCCTCCTACAGCCTCCCACGCTCTTCTGGTCAGAACCTTCACAAGATGCGTGCGGTATTCCTTGAGCCTCGCATATTGCTTCCCCTGTGGGAACGGTCTGCGCGGCATATTCGGCAAAGGCCTCCACAGCCTTTTTCTTTTCTGTCTTGTTCAGGGAATCAAACCCCTTCAGCAGGCCTTTTCGTCGCCTATGCAAAGCGCCCTCCCGGCCTTGCTCCGATGACGGTTCTCGCGTCGTCCCCGGTCAGGAAGCCGCACAGGCGAGCACCGGAAAATCGGTCGCAGAATTGCGCTGGCTCACATAAGACACATGCAAGAGGGGAAGCTTTTTTCACATAGATATTCACAAGAATGTCCCGGTCTTTGGGACTCTCAATGAATTCCTCCAGAGAGATCCTTCCTCTGTCATAAAGCTCCACCTCTGTAGGAAGCGCCAGAAACATGGTCAGAACATCTGAGAAACCGAAACGGCCGAAATTTCCACAGACTTCCTCCTACGGTCGCGCAGTTGCGGAACTGCACTCCCACAATATGTCGAAGGCTCTCTTTGACAGCGCCGCCGGTATAGGCGTTCAGTCCCTCGTGAACCTCCAGCGCGCGGAGGCTGGTCATGCAGCCAATGACAAACTCCTCCTCATTTTCCGTGATCGTGTCAAGGCCAAGACCGACAGATCAATGGCGGTGGCTACCGGCCGGTTCTGCATCTTCAGCCAGACCATTCCGCCCAGCACACAGGCTGACTTTTTCTGATTCAGCTCGTAGGCCTCGGCCACGCTCTTTACTTTACATAGTTTTTTATCTTCAGCATGGTTTCCTCTCTCCATTTTCATTCCATTTAACATGGTTTCCTGTGTATCTATTTTACCAGACGCCGCTGAAAATTTCCAGCAAAACAGGAAGATTCCCGTCAAAACACATCGCTTCTCCCCCTATCCCCTTTTTCTTTTTACACGCTTCGACATTTTGTGCAAAACATCGACAAAACTATATTTTTCAATAAATTTTTGGAATTTTTTCACACAAATATCTGGAAATCTGTGCGAAATGATTGTATAATGGAATTAATTTAAGGAAAGTGAGGATTAATCATGAAACAAACAAACATGTTAGCTATGATTCTTGCCGGCGGACGGGGCAGCCGTCTCCACGAACTGACAAACAAAGTGGCAAAACCGGCAGTTTCATACGGCGGAAAATATCGTATCGTAGACTTCCCTTGAGCAACTGTGCGAACAGCGGCATTGACGTGGTCGGTGTTTTAACGCAGTACGAGTCTGTTCTCCTGAACAGCTATGTCGCTGCCGGCGGACGCTGGGGACTCGACGCAAAAAGACAGCGGCGTATTCGTCCTTCCTCCCCGCGAGAAGGCGGATTCCGACCTTGACGTATACAGAGGAACCGCAGACGCGATCTCTCAGAATATCGACTTTATCGACACCTATGATCCGGAATATGTTCTGGTTCTTTCCGGAGACCATATCTACAAAATGAATTATGCAAAAATGCTGTCTTACCACAAGGAAATGAATGCAGATGCTACCATTGCAGTTATCGAGGTTCCCATGAAGGAAGCCAGCCGTTTCGGTATCATGAACACCGATGGCGACGGACGCATTGTAGAATTTGAAGAAAAGCCCGCCAACCCCAAGAGCAATCTGGCATCCATGGGCATTACATATTTACCTGGAAGTCCTGCGCAGACTTCTTCTGGCAGACATGAAAAACCCGGACTCCTGCCACGATTTTCGAAAGGACATCATTCCTACTCTCCTTAATGACAACCGCACTCTGATGGCATACAAATTCAAAGGTTACTGGAAGGATGTCGGAACGATCGATTCTCTGGGAAGCCAACATGGATCTCCTGACGAAAAACAACGAGCTGGAGCTCAACGACCCACCTGGACGATCTACACCGAGGATGTGGTAAGCATGCCCCAGTATATTTCGGTCCCAACGCAGAGATCAACCCATTCACCCAGGGCTGTCTGGTGGACGGGCGGTTACCAACTCTGTTCTTTTCACTGACGTTGAAGTAGATACC
>VOFE01002156.1_pt1 | contig 23704 bp, 39 predicted proteins | sample 5384071 | NCBI WGS metagenome assembly VOFE01 (sample SAMN12384724, study PRJNA508395) | human gut metagenome | isolation source: healthy gut D | host: Homo sapiens
AATAAAGGGTATGCATTTGACAGGGATGAGAGCGTGATTAACCCTGCGATAGAATTGGCAATGAAATGGCGCTTTTTAGAGTGGTTATTAGGAAGTGAGTCCAAAGTGATTCGGTGTTGATGATACCGCTGTGTGTGGATACAGGCTCCTCCGGGAGCTGAAGCGCACACGGTACATTTTGAGGGCTGTTATATAGTTTATAATGGAAATAACAGAAGCACATAAAAAATGTTATTTCAGTAAGGCAGAAAAAGAAGAGGTGGTTGATTACATATTGTCTAAATTTAACAAAGCGCAGATTTGGCTATTTTGCGGTAAATACAAACTGGAAGAAACCAAAGCACCAGAAGGTTATCTGACTGCCGGGACAAAACCGATTGAATTTTCCATTACAGAAAATGGAAAAATCGTGGTTTTAACAGATGAAAGTCATTCTATTTACAACCAGATTAAACGTGGAAATCTGGAAGGCGTAAAGATTGGAGCAGGTACACATAAGAGACTTGCAAATGTTCCTTTTAAGATTACGAGCAAGACAACCGGAGAGAGCCATATAATAGTGAAAGATAAAAATGGTCAGTTTTCCACTGCTTCCGATTGGGCGTCTCATAAGAAAAATACAAATGTCGGGAAAACATTGTTATTCATGCATTGTTTGATTTTGCACTTAAAGATTTGTTTGTTATTAGAAGTTCTCATTCTGGTTTGATTTCTGCAAATTTCTTGTTCCCAATGGCTTTTCGCATTGAAAAGGAAAAACAGGAATGAAAGGGGATTTTGCAGTTCCATTAATGGAACCAGTTATTTTAGATATTAAAAAGAAAGATATTCTTAATGAGATTGTAGATCAAATCAATACTGTTTTATATACAATTATTCCGGGAATGAATATTGAAATAAAAGATTATGGAAAGCAAGCAATGGATTCTGGTGAAGAAGGCTGGAAAGTTGAGCTTATGTCGAATAGAGAAGGAAAAAGAACGATTCCGATTCGTATGGAATCTGAAGGTATTATTAAGATAGTATCTATTTTAAATGTTCTAATTCAAGCATTTGGAAATTCTTCTATCTGCTTAGTTATTGATGAATTAGATGCTGGAATTTTTTGAGTATATGTTAGGAGAATTATTAGATATTTTCAATAAGAGTGCAAAAGGACAATTGATTTTTACATCTCACAATCTACGTGCATTAGAGATGTTGGATAAAGATAGTATCATGTTTTCTACTGCCAATCAAATAATAGATATATTCACATGAAAAATGTGAAAGGATCTAATAATCTCCGAAGTATGTATATTAGAAGTATTACTCTTGGTGGACAGGAAGAAAAAATATATGAAGAAACTGACAGCTTGAAAATTGCGAGAGCATTTAGAAAAGCAGGAAGGAGACTGCGAAGTGAATGAAAAAAAGGTAGTTACGGTTATTGTTGAGGGACCTAGTGATGAAAATGCTATAGGTGGAATATTGAAAGAGTTTTTTTCTTGGGAAGAAGTGCAATTTGCAGTTGTTCATGGAGATATAACATCTAATTATAGTACAACAAAAAGAAAACGTAGTGTCAAAAGTAGGTGCTTTAATAGAGACTATCAAAAGTAAGTACGGATATAATTGGGGAGATTTTGTAAAAATTATTCATATAGCTGACACAGATGGTGCATTTACTAAAAAATTGCATTAAGGAAGCAGAAGTTGAAAATATTCAATATTATGAGGATCATATGGAATATTTTGACATTGAAGAGGTTGAAAAAGAAATGCACATAAATCAGAGATTATGTTTAAGTTGTACACAACTGGAAAAATCCGCAATATTCCGTATAGGTTATATTTTAATTCATGCAATTTAGAACATGTTTTATACAATGAACTTAAAGACTTTTCAGATGATGAGAAAGAAATACTTTCGGATGAATTTGCTGAAAAATATGAAGGAAAAGTTTTGGAGTTTATAGATTTTATTTCAGATAAATCAGTTTCCGTTGAAGGAACATATAAAGAAACGTGGAAATACATAGAAAAGATAAAAATTCACTTGAACGTCATTCAAACATGCATTTGATTTTTTAAAACAGATTAGTAAGCACGTATATATTGATATTTTATCAATAATTTTACTAATAAAAATAGAAAAAGTCATAATAGAAAGAGGGCGTGAAAATGCAATATATTTCAGGAGAGGCACGTAAACCATCAATATTTGTAAGTTCTACATGTTATGATTTAAAACAGATTAGGCGAGATATTAGAGAATTTATTGAAGCGGATTTAGGATATGAAGCCATATTATCTGAATACGATTCTTTTCCAATAGATCCGGATAAAGATACTATAAATAACTGTCTTCGAGTCGTAGAACAAAGAGCTGATATAATGGTACTAATCGTTGGCAGTCGATATGGGTACATAACAGATCATGGAGAAAAATCAATTACTAATTTAGAGTATTTACGGGCAAAAAGCAAAAGGTATCCCGATTTTTGTATTTATAGATCAAAAGTAAGTAATATTTTACCTGTTTGGAAGAAAAATAAAGAAATGAATTTTTCAGATATTGTAGATTCGGAAAAAATATTTGAATTTGTAGATACTTTAAGAAACAAAGATAGTAATTGGGTATATGAGTTTGGACAACATCATGGCAAACACCAGAAAATCTCGAGTTCCAAAGGAAGAACAGTTGAAACTTATCAATGAATGCCGGACCAGTGGCATGACAGACATTGACTGGTGCCGCGAGCACGGCATTGCTGTCAGCACCTTTTACTACTGGGTAAAGCAGCTTCGAAAAGAAGCTGCCCAGATACCGGCACCTGCCTATGGTCATTCTGAGAATCCCCGCCCCAAACAGGACGTGGTTCCCATTGACATAGTACCGGAACGCTTCCCGGTACAGCATACTCCGTACCTTGACAATCCTCATACATTAGAGATCATTCTTGGATGACATTTTGATGATAATCATATAGTTTGTGATGAAAATAATAAAAGGGTAAAAGCTCCATAGCAAGTACCGTGACAGCTATAATCCGCTTTTGGCGGCCTACTTCAAATTTTATTTTCGAATGTTTCCCGAAAAAGATGCACTATTGTATTGGAATAGTCACTCATAGGATTAGTTGCTTATCTACATAAAAAATAACTTGAAAGACGAGGAGAAAAGAAGTAATATATAATTAAAAGAACATACATTCGAAAAAATGGGGGACTTTATGGGGAAATTATTATTAAAACAAGATGAAATGATATTATTAAAAAATAGTGAAGCAGTGAAAATATAGAAACATATGGGAATATGTATGACTGTGTAATGCCGTATAAAGTATTAAGCGAGATTGACCTTCAAAAAATGAATTGTTTAATACAAAGGCAAGGGCTACAATTTTAGGTAATAAGAATTTATTATTTCAAGAAATTAAGGATGAATGGTATGCAATTGGATGCAATGATGAAACAACAGAAGAAGTGCACTGTCAATTATGTGGAAGGAAGAATAAACGTATTTTCTATATAAAAAATAGAAAAAATAATAATGAGTTGCATGTAGGATCAGAATGCATAAAGAAATTTCCGGATATTGAAAATATCAGTGTTATAAGAAAAACAATGCGAGAACAATTATCTTTGCAGAATGAGAACAAGAGACGAATTCAATTTTCGGAGATAGAACTGGACAATGTTGATTATATAAAGAATGCTGAAAAGTGGTTTTCGGATTTTCGTATTTTATTACCAGCAGTGTTATACAATAATATAAAAATGGTTCTGTATAATCTGAACTCCTTAAAGACAAATTATGTTAAAAAAGGTGGAAAGATTGAAGACATAAGGGAACAGTATATAGCATATAAGAAATTATTTGAAAAAGTACAAAAAGGAAGCTCTTCAATTTTATGAGACAAATAAAATGAAACCTCTTATTTGTAGGAAAAATTTAGCTGACTGGTTGGAAACGGAGCATCTAAATGTGTGGAAACACGTATTAGAGAATGGAGGTTTTTTAGATAGAGAGACCTTAGAATATTGTTATCAGACGGAGTATGTAAGAGCACATCTAAAACAATTTAATATGAAAATACGAGATGATAATATTCAAATAGTAGGAATGAATGGCCCCTTTATACGTTTTCAACTCCAAAATGAGGACTATCGATTACCAGTTTACCTGCTGGTTAGTACTAAGGATTTTATGAAAAACATAGGGTGTTATTGCTTGACAAATAAAAATATAGTTATAGTAAACATGACTTAGTTGGAGCAAAATTTGAAAAAAGTAATTCAAATTTTGAAGCTATATGTAATCGGATGAAAAGTGCGATGGAGAAAAGTGGATTACGTATTGAAAAGGCAATATATACGGATGATAAATATTATGTTAGATTACCTCAAGTTATTCGTGCATCGAAATGGAGTACTCAAAAGTCGATAACAGAGATTGGATATAAAAGAGTTGCAGAAAATAATTTATATGAAATATTTGATAAATTGATGTTTGCTACAGACGGAGATATTAGTAGTACTTTTGGAAAAATAAGAAACAAATTGGATGCAACACAAAAGAAATGGATTTCTCAGGGCGAAAAAGATAACTTAGAAGAAATTTCCAAGGCGATGTCAGTACAAAAAAACAACGTGAATTTGTACCGTATGCATAATTAAAATTCATTGGGGGAGATAAGGTGGATATAGAAAGAATAAATCGTGTATATCGATGGATGGTTGATGTTTCACAGCAATGGTTTACTAGGAATGGAAATGTAGCTGCTTCGCAAAAAACGATATTGTTGGTGTGAAAAATGATTTGTTTTTTATTTGTCAAGATACACAAAAAACTTTTCCATTGATAAGTAGTGAACTTTTAGGCTAAAGGATACTTTATTTTTAGCTCAGGGAAGAATTAATCCGGTTATATTTGGTGAAGTGATTTCTTGGTTAAGGTTTTTAGAAAATACAGCAGACAACAATGATTTTTGGAATATGATTCACCCAACGGTTGAGCAGACATCAAGAAAATTGTTTGAGGATGGGCATTATGCTAATGCATCTGAAGATGCTTTTATAGAAATAAATTCCAGAGTTAAAAAATTATATACAATTATAAATCCTGAAAGTGATAGAATACCTGATGGCGTTGAGGCTATGAATACAGTATTTTCAGCTAATAAGCCGATGATTCGACTTGCGGGACAATACTACGGATATTGGAAAAAATATACAGAAAGGATATATGCAGATGTTTGTAGGGGCTATTTCTGCATTAAGAAATCCGAAGGCACATGAAAATATTAGGTTAGATAGAGAAGAGTGTAAGAAAAGACTTGTTTTTGCTAGTATGTTGATGGACAAGCTAGATGAAGGAGTAAGATATATGGGGATATTGGAAGAGGATTAAACGTTAGATCAGTGTATTGACTTGTACTTTGTCAAGAACCAATTGCTTTACTATAGAGAAGGCAAGTTGTTTTACTAAAAATATACATTGAAAAAACAATTTTCGTAGGAAGTATGTACTGAGGAATTCAATAGAATAAAATATGGCATATTATCCAAATTCATAAGGTACAGATTTTGCTATTTTGCTACATTGACAATTACATATTTCTTTGTTATTCTCTGCTGGTAAGCAGATTTTTCTATTTCAAATTTCTATATCGGTGTAAGCCGGTGTCTATGACTTCAGAGGAATCCCTGCTTAATTACCCCATTTAATACAATAGAGCAGGAGATGATGAAGGACAGCGTTTGTTCTGCGTATTGCTGTTGTTTATTCTCCTGTAGATGTGTGAGAGGAGAATACGGATGGCAAAACGCTATGAGGAACTGACGATTTCGGATGATTTTATGTTTGGTAAGGCGATGGGAGATAAAGTGCTTTGCCAGGATGTGTTGGAACGGCTGCTGGAGGAAAAGGTAGGAGAACTGGAGGATGTCCAGCCGCAGCGGGAGTTCCGGTATACTTCGGGTGGTAAGCCGATCCGTCTGGATATATATACGCGGGATAAAAAGCGTATGTACGATGCGGAGATGCAGAGTCAGAACCATCAGCCGGTGGAGAAGCTTTGACCCATTTGGCAGGGGATATGCGAAGTATTCTTTTCAGAATCTGTGCAAGGAAGACAGGGAGCTGTACCTGAAGGATGGAACGGAGAAGATTTTTTATAACTGTGCTGCAGATCCCGAGAAAGTGCCGGAGAATCTGCGGGAGTTATATGATTATATCAGAAGCGGGAAGGTCGGAGGAGACCTGAGCCGGAGGATGGATGAAGCGGTGTGTATAGCACGTAAGAATGAGGAATGGAGGTCGGAGTACATGAAAGAACTGTTACATGATGACGACGTCAGAGAAGAAGGCAGAGAAGAAGGAAGGCTGGAAGGAAGAGAAGAGGGTGAAAGCCAGCTGGTAAAGCTGATAAATAGTATGATTGCTGGCGGTGATGGAGATAGATTGCCTCGTTTGGAGAACCGGAAATCTTTAAAGACAATGAAACAGAAATATGGGATAAATTGAGTGGGCAATGCTTTCAGCTCTGATAGATATTTTTGAGACAAAACATGTGTAAAATAATAACTGCGATATATGCGGCACCGTCGGATTATTTGGTGCCTGCGATGCTCTATTCAAAGTAGCCAAATTCAGGTAGTGCGGATTTGGCTATTTTGTTAATTGACAGGAACCGGAAATCTATGTAATATAATCACAAAGCATACATTCTGACGATTTCGGCAGCGAGAGCTGATCACACATCTATATCATTTCAATGAATTCTATGCTTTTATACCCAATTAACCATTTAGAGCATAGTGCGTTGAGAGACAGGTGGGGAGGCAGAAGTCTATCCTTTTTTTTCAGGTACTATGAGAACAGGAGGATACGATTTTCCGAATGCTATTCTCGGAACCGGAACATCTGCTTTCCCTGTACAATGCAGTGACGGGGAAGGATTACCGGGATCCGGACGCGCTGAATGTTGTGACGTTAGAGAATGCTGTATATATGGGCATGAAGAATGATCTGGCATTTGTACTGGAAATGGGATTGTACCTGTATGAACACCAGTCTACGTATAACCCAAATATTCCGTTGCGGGATCTGTTCTACATAACCAGCGAGTATCAGGCCTTGGCGGATGGAAAGTCATTGTATTCGTCCGGAATCCAGAAGATTCCCACACCGAAGTTCCTGGTATTTTTATAACGGACTGGATCACAAGGTACCGGACCGGATGGAACTGAGGCTGTCGGATGCCTATGAGAACCCGGTGGACGAGCCTGATCTGGAATTAAAAGTTACGATGCTGAATATCAATGCCGGACATAATGAAGAACTGATGAACAGCTGCCATGTGCTGCAGGAGTATGCCCGGTATGTCGCAAGAGTCCGGAAGTATGTCGCGGAAATGCCGTTGGATGAAGCGGTAGAACGTGCAGTTACGGAATGCATCAGGAAGGAATCCTGGCAGAATTTTTGAAAAAGAATCGCGCGGAGGTAGTAAAAGTGAGCATTTTTGAATATGATAAAGAAAAAGAAGAGAAGAAACTCCGCAAGGCAGAATATGAGTACGGTAGAGAACAGGGAAGAGAAGAAGGTAGAATTGAAGGAGAACGTTCAGGAAGAACACATCTGCTGACTTTAATATCACAAATGAGTGCCGGAGAAGACGCAGATAAAGTAACGCAGTTGACTGATCCGGAAGTTTTGGAAGCGATGATGAAGAAGTATGGAATAGAATAAGATCATTCTCGCGGCAATAAAACTGACTCATTTACTTACCCTCTGAACAAGATTATACTCACAAGTTACTAATTTACGAGTATAATAAAACAGAAAAACTGCAAAGACAAGTTTCAGTATTGTAAAATCAGCATATATGTAAAGCATAGTAAGGGGATTTTTCGGAATCCTCTTTTTCCTTAGGAGAGAGTTGGATTTGGCTACTATCGTACCATTGAAGAGCTGATTATAAAGTGTTATAATACGTATATATAAAAGTGGCTTGTGGCATTATTTATTTTTACAGCACAAGGGGAGGGTTGAATGAAAAAACAAAAGCAGCAGGGAATTAAAAACGCCTGACGAAGGGATTTGTTAAGGCAGCTGTAATCGGGGCGATTGCGGCAATGATTGGTGTTGTGGCATTATTGATAGCAGCGTCACAGTATGAAAAGGCATTGAACAGATATGGCTTTACACAGGGAGACATCGGAAAAGCTATGACGGCTTTCTCTGAAAGCAGAAGTGCATTGCGCGCGGTAGTCGGCTATGATGAGGAAGCGGTAATTAAAAAGCAGACAGAGCTACACACTGAGAAAAAGGAAGCGTTCAATACATACATGGAGGAGCTTGACAGAACGCTCCGGTTTGATGAAGGCAGAACGGCATATGACGAAGTGCTCCGAGCACTGGATGGTTATTGGGAACTGGATGAGCAGGTTCTGCAACTGGCTGTATCAGATGATGCAGATGGTTTTGAAAGCACAGGAACTGGATACCGGAGACTTGACAACACAGTACGAGAATGTCTACGCACAATTTGTGAATCTGATGAATGTGTGTGTTGAAAAGGGGATCGTGCAGAAAAGAATCTGCGTCATATGGAATTTATCATGTTGATCGTGATCCTTGTGATTGTGATATCCTCTTTTTGGAGTTCTGTCATACTGGGCAAAAAATGGCGGGTGATATTGAGAAACCGATGGTGGCACTGGCAGACCGGCTTCAGTCGTTCGCGCAGGGAGACCTGGTAAGTGAATTCCCGGAATGCAATACAGAGGATGAAATTGCATACATGATCCGGGTGGCGAAAGAAATGGCAGACAATCTGAATCTGATCATTACGGATGCAGGAGAACTTCTGGGCCAGATGGCAGATGGCAATTATGCAATAGGAACTAAGATTGAGGATAAATATGTAGGTCAGTTTGGTGGCGCTGAAGGATGCCATGCGTAAAATGAACCGTCAGATGAACGGTACGCTGCATCAGGTAGAAGAAGCTGCAAAACAGGTATCAGCCGGCGCTGAGAATCTGGCAGAATCTGCCCAGTCCCTTGCGGAGGGAGCTACGGATCAGGCGGGTTCCGTGGAGGAACTGACAGCAACGATCACCAATATTACAGATTCGGTCACACGTACTGCCGGTGAGCTTCAGAAGACTACACAAAAGGCTGAGAACTATGCACAGCAGGCGGACGAAGGTCATACACAGATGAAATCTCTTATGGAAGAGATGGATCGAATCAACGATACGTCCAAAAAGATACAAGAATATTATTGCAGACATCGAAGACATTGCGAGTCAGACGAACCTGCTGTCTCTGAATGCCGCGATTGAGGCAGCCAGAGCCGGGAAGCAGGCAGAGGATTTGCAGTTGTGGCAGAACAGATTCGTAAACTGGCCGAGCAGAGTGCACAGTCCGCAGTAGATACCAGAAGTCTGATCGAGGCTCTCTGCAGGAAATTGAGAGGGGCAATCTGGCAGCGGAAGCGGCAGCGGACTCACTGGAGCAGATTGTGACCGGAGTTAAGGAGATCGCAGCAGATTCCAGGAGACTTAGCGAGGAATCCAAGGCACAGGCACAGGCTATGGAACAGGCAGAAGTGGGAGTGACTCAGATTTCGGAGGTCGTACAATCCAATTCCGCATCTGCGGAGGAATCTTCTGCAACCAGCGAGGAATTGTCGGCACAGGCATTCTCATTGAATGATCTGGTGGGAAAATTCATATTACGTCGCAATTAATATAAAACAGTATTCATATCGACTCTTTTCATCCGGTGATCCGGAGAAAGGAGTCGATATTTTTATGCATTGAAACTTTCATTATAACTGAAATTCCGTTTTCACATTATCTATTAGAATTGTAAGGGTAGATACAGGAGATGTGAAAATGAATCAGAAACATTCAAAAGAGTATAAGAGCATAGGACAGACAATTAAAAAATACCGTAAGCTCAGAGGACTTACGCAGGAACAATTGGCGGATATGGTTTGTATCAGCATTAGTTACCTTACCAAAATTGAAGCACCTAATTGTGACCAGCCTTTTTCACTGGAAGTGATTTTGGATATATCGGAAGTGCTGGATATTTCCGTTCATCAGTTATTGGAAGATGTTAAATAGAGAAAAAAAATGATCTTAAAAGCCTATAACTTTTAAGATCATACTTTTAAAGAAGAGCTGCTGACGGGAATCGGACCCGTGACCTCCGCACTACCAATGCGACGCTCTACCGACTGAGCCACAGCAGCATCACGTGATTGTTATGCAATCACCGTGGTCTATTCTAACAAAAGCGACCTTGTTTGTCAACACTTAATCGGCACAAATATTAGCGGATTTTGTCGGCGACAAATAATTGACAGTGATTTTATAAAAAGCTAAATATATAGATACAAAATAGAAATTTTAAACGAATCGTAAAAACGCCTATATTTAGTATAGGAATGAATGGTAAATTATATAAGAGAAATTTTGAGAAGATAAAACCTCATAATGGAGCGATGACAAATGCATAAGAAAAAGACAGAAGAGATGGAAGCAGACCATCAGAGTTTACCAGATTGATTCGTGAGAATCAGGCGATCTTATATGACTTCATCAAATGCCGGATACTGGATAAGTCTCTGGCACAGGATGTATTACAGGAGACGCTTTATATTGCTTATAAAAAGTGGGATCAGCTGAAGGAACATCCCAATCAGACAGGTTTTCTGATTGAAACGGCGAGATACAAAATCCAGGACTTTAATAAAAAAGACCAGAAAGTTACAACGTGAAATCCCTATAGAAGGGCATGAGCATATTGAGGCGAAGGACCAATATGGTAAAAGTAGAATTGGATATCGTATTGGAGAAATGATCTGGACAAAGAAGATAAGAAACGTTTTTCACGGTATTTCGTACGAGGGTATAAAATACCGGAAATGGCAAAGTTGGAGAATACGTCCGAGAACAACATGAGCGTACGAATCAACAGGCTCCGTGGAAAAGTGGCAAAATCATATATGACGGTAAGGTATTCGACAAAAAACAAAAAATGTCTGTAAGAAATGACAAAAAAATAGACACATATAATAGAGAGGGATAAAGATCAGGCATCGAAGCCGGACGATGAGATACAGAAGGGAACAGAGCAGAAATGAAGAAACAGGACAATGAAAGTCTGATTCAGGAGATTCAGAAACGATTAGATTGGTATACAATGGAAGCTTCCGATGAAGAATTTGATGCAGATGAAGTTCAGAATTTATTAAAACTGTTGGACGGTCTGACTCCTGAGGAGGAGAAAGACAGACTGTCATCGGATGAAGTGGTGGATAATTTTTGGAAATATTGTGCAGAACGTGAAGAAGAGGAAAGAATTCTGGCAGAGGCAGATGAAACGGAGAAAAAGAAAGAGCATAAGGTCCTGCATTATTTTCAGAAGCACGGGGCTGTTGTAGTGGCAGCGGCTGTATTGATTGTGATCATGCTGGGAGGCTCCTGGCAGATGGCCGTAAATGCAGAGAAGCATGGCGGGTTCTTCTGGTGGATGGATAAGAATGAAGAGGGAACAACGATGATAACATCACCGGAAGGGGTTAATGAGAATTCAATAAGACGTGCTGAAGAGAACTATTATAGTGTAGATGAGGTTCCGAGAAAATATAAAAAATATGTTGCAATACCTTATGAGATTATGAGTTTGTATGAAGGACAATATAGCATGATGCGGATACAGATAGCCGAAGCGGATGAATCAGACACGGTATATGTATTTTTTAATAAAGGACAGGATGAAATATTGCATTTTGAAATAAAAATGTATCCACGGGAAATATTACGTGTGAGAGAAACTTATCCAGGCTATGTGTTTTGTGAAGAATTTGAAAATGATGGTATCGATCTAGAGGTTTTCAGCAAGCAGGAGGATAATGGAAATCAAAGCTATATCATTTATTTTTATTATGGAAATGAAAAATATGCAGTTGTCGGAATAAATGATAAGGATTTTTTGAAGGAAATTGCAATCAAATACCAGGAGGCGGTAGTGGATAATTATTGAAATCAGTAATAAGAGGTTGGGTGAAAAACTCAATCTCTTTTTTAAAAGTATTTTCTAAAAACTTTTTCAACGTTTTTTTCAAAAAAGTTAAAGTTCTTTGTAAGATTTGAAGAATAAATCACATGTACTATATAGAGGGACAATTTGAGCCTCTAAAAGTGTAGCAAAAAATCTTATGAAGGAAAGGAAAACACGAGTGAGAAAAAGAAAACAAAAGAGTGGAAAAATGGTTGCTTTGGTATTGGCACTGATTTTTGCTTTTAGCGTGCCGGCACAGGAAGCACATGCAGAGGAAGCGTATCTCAATGAGGATACCACTATGAAAGTAACTGTCACAAACACGAGCCCGGAATATAGTATTTCGGATGTGCGGCCTATAACAACGATGTTTGATTGCGAAATCATTATGGCATTTAAAATGGACGAGGGGTTATGTATGACCTTTACTACATCCTGTATAGGAGCTGCCAAGGTTATAGGTGTAAAAGATATTAAGGTACAGCAGAAGATGTGGTATGGCTGGAAAACGGTACTGACTTCAGATGGTGCAGAATCTTATGACTCAGCAATTTTTGCGGCAGATTTAAAATATGCGGACGCCATTAAGGACAGAACATATCGTGTCATCTGTACACATTATGCGGATTTAGACGGCTACGAAGAAGTCGTGAACGACACGGGAGCTTTTAAGTTTACCTATTAACGTTCTATGAACCATTAAGTAACTGACCTGTTCATTTGCTACACTGGATCAAAATTAAATATTGTATTGGCTGTGGACAGCAGAAAAAATGTTATCCGCAGACTGCCACAGAGGGCATGGGGATACAGCACACGTATTCAGAAAGTATGCTAAAACCTGCATAAGGGTAAAACGAAGGGAAAAATAAAATATATCTGCGATTGTCACAGTGGGTGGGACAAAAATCTTCACGTGAAAGTATAAAGGGGGAACTCTTTCAGGAAAAAGATATAGCTGAACGCCTTATAGCTAAAGGACATTTCTGTCAGGGGTGACACAAGCAGAATGAGAAAGCGAGAACAAAAGATGAAGCGAATAATGTGGGCAAATCCCATGATCAAGTCTGCCGGGTACGATGCCCAGCAGCAAATGTTGGAAATCGAATTTGCAAACAACGGACAGATCTGGCAGTTTGATAATGTACCGGAGGAGATATGGTATCGTTTCGGAGTCACCATCTTCCGGAACTCTTTTTCCATAATTTCATTATGGGACATTATCCGGAACGAAGAATGCAGGAAATAGGGTAGGGAACCCAGGCATACGGGGAATACAAACAGGGGAATGAAATTATAACGCAGGAAGCCGCAGAGATAGCAATATCTCCTGCGGCTTCCTGCGTTACAAAATAACATTTTACATAAATCTCTTTCCCAAAAAAGTGGAATATGCTATACTGTTACAGAAGTCTTGTCTGATGGAGGCTGAGATTTTCGAAATAGGAAGAGAGACGTTAACAGATTCATGGCAAAAGAACTGCAACAGACATTGCCGGAAGCCCGGCGAAAAAGAGTGCAGCGGTTGAAGAAGATGATCATAGGTATCGTGGCGGCGGGAATCGTGATTCCGCTCCTGTGCTGTGTGTATCTGATCTGCAGGCTGCATACGATTGACGGAACCTTGAAGACACTGGAGCAGAGACTGGATGAACTGGATATCCGGAATCAGGAGTTACAGACGCTGCTGCAGCAGTTGCAGGAGCAGAAGAGTACACCGGTACAGACACCTCAGATACAGGAGGACAGTCCCGGCGCAGAAGCTTCAGAGCCGGTGGCGGAGGAAAGCTTCGGGCAGGAAGAAATTCACAAGGTGTATCTGACGTTCGACGATGGCCCCAGTATTTATACGAATGACATCCTGGATATTTTAGACAGCTACAATGTCAAAGCCACATTTTTTGTGGTGGGAAAAGAAGGAACCAATGCAGAAGAGGCGCTGCAAAGGATCGTTGACGAAGGACATACGCTGGGAATGCATTCATACAGTCATAAATATAAGGAATTGTACGAATCAATGGACAGTTTTACACAGGATTTTGCCCGGATCAGGGACTCCATCTATCAGGCCACCGGAGTGGAGAGTGTCTGTTACCGGTTCCCGGGTGGAAGCTCCAATACGATCAGCGAGATCGATATGCATGATTTTATCGATTATCTGGACAGTCAGGGAGTGGAATACTACGACTGGAATGTGTCCTCCGGAGACGGCGGAAGCATGAAGTTATCCACGGATACATTACTGGAAAACTGTACCAAGGATATCGATACCAGAGACACGTCTATCATACTGTTGCATGATTCCGCGGAGAAACCGACTACGGTGGAAGCATTACCGGATATCATAGAGAATATTCTGGCCCGACCGGATACAGTGATCCTGCCGATTACGGAAAATACCAGGCCGATTCATCATATAGAGTAGGAATACCTGTAAGAAGAGAATGCCTGTTGCGGTTTTGATCGTTCGCAGAACGCAAAAACCGATGATAAATAACAAGAGACAAACGGAGGTACATAATCATGGGATTTTTCTCAGACTTGAAGGAAGATCTGTCACAGGCGGTGAATGAACTGATGCCGGAAGAAGATCTGGATCAGGCAGCCGTGGAAGAGACGAAGGAGCAGCCGGTGGAAAATACGCAGGAGACAACGGAAGAGACTCCGATGGAGCCGCAGACGGAAGAGACACCAAATGACAATGCAGCATTGGAAGAAATGTTGAAGAACCTGGATTCTATTGAAATTCCCCAGGAAAAAGAAGAACAGCCGGAAGAGGAAACAACGGCAGAAGAATCCCGGATAGAGGAAGCTCCCATAGGAGAGACCGTACCGGAACTGGATCTGGACAGTATACTTCAGAACGATATGACTGTGGACAGTGTTCTGAAGCAGGAACATACAGAGGAAAGCAAAGGAGCAGAGAAGAGAATGGACGTAAAGACCGCATCAGATGAAACAGCAGTTATCACCGCAGGTATGGTTATCACCGGAGATGTAAGTTCTGAAGGATCTATGGATCTGGTAGGTACGATCAACGGAAATATTGATATTCTGGGCAAACTGAATATTACCGGATATATCAATGGTAATTCCAAGGCTGCCGAGATCTTTGCAGAGGGAGCGAAGATCAACGGTGAGATCGTCAGCGAAGGTTCTGTAAAAATCGGTGCAAGTTCTGTAGTCATCGGCAACATCACTGCCATCAGCGCAGCTATTGCAGGTGCAGTAAAGGGCGATATTGATGTACAGGGACCTGTAGTGCTGGATTCTTCCGCTATCGTAATGGGCAACATCAAGTCCAAGTCCGTACAGATCAACAACGGTGCCGTAATCGAAGGTATGTGCTCTCAGTGCTATGCGGATGTCAGCCCGACTTCCTTCTTCGATGATTACAAGCCCGAGAAAAAGAAAGTAAAATAAGGAGCATATGACCATGAAGAGAATATTACTGAAGCTTAGTGGAGAAGCACTGGCAGGAGAGAAGAAGACCGGTTTTGACGAGGAGACCGTCAGAAAGGTGGCACTGCAGGTAAAGGAACTGGTAGATGACGGCATCCAGGTCGGTATTGTCATCGGCGGCGGTAATTTCTGGAGAGGACGTTCCAGTGAGAATATCGACCGTACCAAGGCAGACCAGATCGGAATGCTGGCCACGATCATGAACTGTATTTATGTCTCCGAGATTTTTCGCTCGTAGGCATGATGACCAATATCCTGACTCCGTTTGAGTGCGGCTCCTTTACCAAGCTGTTCTCTAAGGACAGAGCCAACAAATATTTTGCAAAGGTATGGTAGTGTTCTTCGCAGGTGGTACGGGACACCCCTATTTCTCCACCGATACCGGCGTTGTTCTGCGTGCCATTGAGGTAGAGGCAGATGTAATTCTGCTGGCTAAGGCAATCGACGGTGTCTACAATGCAGATCCCGCCAAGGATCCTACAGCGAAGAAATATGATGAAGTATCTATTGATGAAGTAATTGCCAAGAATCTTCAGGTAGTGGATATGACCGCTTCCATTCTGGCCAGAGACAACAAGATGCCCATGTGGGTATTCGGCCTGAACGAGGAGAACAGCATTGTGAATACCTTGAAGGGCAAGTTCAACGGAACGAAAGTAACCGTATAATTCAAAATAATGGAAAGGCGCAGAGCGCAGAAGAGAGGAAAACAATGGACGCAAGAGTACAGGTATATAGTGACAAGATGCAGAAGGCTTATGAGTTTCTGGAGGCAGATTTTGCTGCTATCCGTGCGGGACGTGCGAACCCTCATGTATTAGACAAACTGAGAGTTGACTACTATGGAACGCCTACCCCTATTCAGCAGGTGGGTAATGTAACCGTTCCCGAGGCACGTATCATCCAGATCGCTCCCTGGGAGAAGTCTCTGATCAAAGAGATCGAGAAAGCGATCATGACTTCCGATATCGGTATCAACCCTTCCAATGATGGTAGCGTGATCCGCCTCGTATTCCCGGAGCTTACCGAGGAGCGCAGAAAAGATCTGGTCAAGAAGTAAAGAAGAAGGGGTGAAGAAGGCAAAGTAGCCATCCGTAATATCAGAAGAGACGGTAACGATGCCTTCAAGAAGCTGGCAAAGACAGAAGTGTCCGAAGACGAGATCAAAGGTCTGGAGGAGGAGCTTCAGAAGCTTACCGACAAGTATGTAAAGGATATTGATGCTCTGATCGACAGCAAGTCCAAGGAAATCATGACAGTTTAAGGATTTAAGAAGGTTTGAAACTATGGAAGAGAATCTGAAAATTCCGAACCATGTAGCAATTATTCTGGACGGCAACGGCCGTTGGGCCAAAGCAAAAGGAATGCCCCGCAATTACGGGCATATGCAGGGAGCCAAGACGGTGGAAGTGATCTGTGAAGAGGCGTACCGTATGGGAATCCAGTATCTGACAGTATATGCTTTTTCTACAGAGAACTGGAACCGGCCGCAGGATGAAGTGGACGCGCTGATGAAGCTGCTCCGCAATTATATGAAGACCTGTCTGAAGACAGCGGAAAAGAACCGTATGTGTGTCAGAGTCCTGGGTGACAAGACCAGACTGGATGAGGATATCCGGACGCGGATCGCGGAACTGGAAGAGGCCACAAAGAACAACGATGGCCTGCATTTCCAGATTGCCATTAATTACGGAGGCAGGGATGAGATCGTCCGTGCAGTGAAAAAACTGTCCGCAAAGTACAGAGTGGAGAAGTGGATCCTGCAGGGATCACGGCAGATACTCTGGAAGGATACCTGGATACTGCTGGAATTCCGGATCCGGATCTGCTGATCCGAACCTGCAATGAACAGAGGATTTCCAATTTCCTGTTGTGGCAGCTGGCATATACGGAGTTTTATTTTACTCCGGTTCCCTGGCCGGATTTTACAAAAGAAGAATTGATGAAGGCTGTGGAAGCATATAATCATAGAGACAGAAGATATGGCGGCCTGAAGGAGGAATAGCTTATGTTTTGGACCCGTTTGCTCAGTGGCATTGTATTGCTTGTCATTGCATTGGCTACGTTCAGCTTCGGCAATATATTTTCTAGCAGTGCCGCTGTGGCTTATTTCTCTGATTGCATACAGAGAGCTTACCAAGGCATTAAGATGTGCAACGAATGAGAAAAAATTTAATGCACTGGAGTGGATCGGCTTTGTGGGAGTGACGGCATATTACGCAACACTGTTTTTCACCAGAGACCATACATTACTGCTGATGTGTATTGTAGCACTGTTCATGGCAGAAATGTTCTGTTATGTGGCAGCCTTTCCGAAATATCAGGCAAGTCAGGTCATGGCAGCAGTGTTCTCTTTCCTGTATGCACCGGTGCTGTTGTCCTTTGTCTATCTCACCCGCGAGTGCGAGAACGGAATTTATCTGGTATGGCTGATACTGATCAGTTCATGGGGATGCGATACCTGTGCCTATGTCGTAGGCAAACTGATCGGAAAGAAGCATATTTTCCCGGAATTAAGCCCGCATAAGTCTCTCGAGGGATGTATCGGCGGTGTCGCCGGAGCAGCCCTGATCGGTGGTTTGTATGCACATTTCTTTGTGGAAGCGGCATTCCCTGATCAGATCATCACTTGGACAATCGCATTCATCTGTGCGGCGGGCGCGGTGATGAGTATGGTCGGTGACTTGGCGGCATCTGCCATCAAGAGGAACCATAACATCAAGGATTATGGCAAACTGATCCCCGGACATGGTGGGATCATGGACCGGTTTGACAGCATGACGGTGACAGCACCGATGACGTATTTCTTTACCATTTTGCTGATGGGACTCAGATAGAGGAGCATAAGAAAATACATGAAAAAAATAGCAATTCTGGGGTCTACCGGCTCCATCGGAACCCAGACTCTGGAAGTCGGAAACCATAGCGGTAAATGAAACCATGTGAGGAATAATCCGGAGCTTTTGTGCAGGTGGTAGCACTGGCTGCCGGAAAAAGCGTAGAACAGATGGAACAGCAGATCAGAGAATTCCATCCTCTGATCGCAGGCATGTGGAGTGAGGAAGCGGCAGCAGATCTGCGGAGCCGTGTGGCGGATTTCTACCTGTGAAAGTCGTGACGCGGCATGGATGGTCTGCTGGAGATCGCAGCAATGATGCCCAGAAGCACAGGTATTAGTGACGGCGATTGTGGGAATGATTGGTATCAGACCGACGATCGCTGCCATTGAAGCAGGGAAAGATATTGCCCTGGCTAACAAGGAGACGCTGGTAACGGCAGGTCATATCATTATGCCGTTAGCGGCGAAAATGGGTGTGAAGATCCTGCCGGTGGACAGTGAACATAGCGCAATCTTCCAGTCACTGAACGGAGAACCGGCCGGAAGGATTGAGAAGATTCTGCTTACAGCATCTGGTGGTCCGTTCCGCGGCAGGACCAGAGAGCAGCTGCAAAATATTCAGGTGGAGGATGCTTTGAAGCATCCCAACTGGTCCATGGGACGGAAGATCACCATTGATTCTTCTACTCTGGTGAACAAAGGTCTGGAAGTCATGGAAGTAAAGTGGCTGTTCGGTGTGGATCTGGACCAGATCCAGGTCATTGTGCATCCCCAGAGCATTATCCATTCCGCAGTACAGTATGTGGACGGAGCGGTGATCGCACAGCTGGGAACTCCGGATATGAAACTGCCGATCCAGTATGCTCTGTTTCTATCCGGATCGGCGTCCGATGCCGGGGAGACGGCTGGATTTCTATGAACTGGCACAGGTGACATTCGAAAAGCCGGATATGGAGACGTTCTACGGATTGAAGCTTGCTTATGATGCACAGCGCATCGGCGGCAGTATGCCTACGGTGTACAACGCAGCCAACGAGAAAGCAGTAGGACTGTTCTTAGATCGCAAGATCGCTTATCTTCAGATCCCGGAGCTGATTCGTGAAGCCATGGAGCAGCATAAGGTGATCGAGAATCCGAATGTGGAGGAGATCCTGGAGACAGAGGCATCTGTCTATGATTTTATTGAAAAAGTGTATTCTGAGAGGCAATAAATGGTTACTTTGATCTTGTTTGTATTGATCTTCGGGGTGGTGGTCATCTCACATGAATTCGGACATTTTCTGCTGGCGAAAGCCAATGGAATTCATGTGATAGAATTTTCCGTGGGCATGGGTCCGAATCTGTTTTCCTTCCAAAAAGGAGACACCAAATATTCTCTGAAGCTGCTTCCCATCGGTGGAGCCTGTATGTTTGAAGGGGGAAGACGGTCTGAATGAGAAGGAGGACGGTGAAGATCACAGCGGATCTTTCCTGAACGCCAATGTGTGGGCGAGGATTTCCACCGTGTTGGCAGGACCGATATTTAACTTTATTCTGGGCTTTATCATTGCCTTTATTATGGTGAATCTGATTGTGATCCGTGATCCGGTAGCCACGGAGATCGTGGATGGCGGCGCCGCACAGGAAGCGGGACTGGAGGCCGGAGACAGGATACTTTCCTTAAATGGCAGTAAAATACACCTGTATGAAGAAATACAGTTATTTACTCTGACTTACCGTGGCGGAGAAGTAGCGGTGGAATATGAAAGGGATGGTGTAAAGGGAACTACAACGCTGACACCGAAGTACGATGAGAGCGAAGGCCGCTATCTGATCGGCATCAGTAATGCGGATTTCGTAGAACTGTCCGGATTGGACAGCTTCCGGTATTCCTGGTATGAGATGCGCTACTGCGTGAACATGACCTGGAAGAGTCTGGCGATGCTGGTGCAGGGGCAGGTCTCCAGGCAGGATGTGGCAGGCCCTGTAGGCATCGCGGTAAATGTTGTTGGCAAGACCTACGAAAGTACAAAAGACTACGGCTGGCAGAATGTACTGGTGAATATGTTGAATATCACCCTGATGCTTACGGTGAATCTGGGGATCCTGAATCTTCTGCCGATCCCTGCATTGGACGGCGGCAGACTGGTATTCCTGATCTGGGAAGCCATTACGCACAAGCCGGTGCCTCCCGGAAAAAGAGGGCATGGTACACTTCATCGGACTCGTGTTTTTTATGGTGCTGATGGTGTTCCTGCTATTTAACGATCTGGTAAATATCTTCGGATAAGCCGGATAATTCAAGACGTTCAATAGGTAAGATCCGTTGACAAAGAGCATACCGCATGGTATGCTCTTTTTATATTTGTGCAAGGCACATTTCTTTGAAAAATTTCATGCCGATCGGCAAAAATTTCCTGATGTAGCAATGTAACACTGAAGTAAGAAACAGTACGGACAAAACAGAATAAAAAAGGAGGAATGCGTATGGAGCATGTGACAGCCTGCTATTGGCAAAAGGAGACGGTCTCCAAATATATTTTGTCATTGCAACAACGAAAATACCGTCGCAGGCCTCTGTGGTATATGCCTGTATTTCCGACAACAGGGAACTGCTGATGAATCTGCAGAACAAAATAGAAGAGGAATTGCAGGGGAGGGATATCTGGAAATCGTACACGGAAGAAAGGATAAGAAAAATGGTCGAAACAGCTTGCGGCAGTGGACAAAAACAGGATCAATTATGCGGGAGTACTGTGTGTGGACAGCAGAGTGCTGTCTGTTTGACCACGGCAGGATGAATCTCTGCGGATTTTTCAAGAGGTTTGGGAGAACCGGATGGAAAGTCTGGAAGGATCAATGCATGGTGGGGGAAGTCGAAGCAGGGAACAGCAATTTTGCTGACGGATCATGGATTCCTGAATTACTGTGAAGAGGAACTGGCAGGCTGCCTGAGACCGGAAAGCGTGGGGACCGATCTACTGTCGGACAGAGCGGAGCGGGCAGAGAGACGGCTGGCAGAGCTGGGTCGGAAGGCAGAGCAGCGGGGGCGGAAGACATATGGGAGCGGTATGGATTCTGCCGGTAAATGGGAGAAGCTATATGGAGCAAAGGGAAACAGAGCAGAAAAGAAACGGTACAAATGGAATAGAAATGGAGAGGATATTGGTCTGGCATGGATATCACAGTCCTGTGTCGGTGGGAGAAGGCAGCTTTTCCCAAGTCTATCGTGTGACAGACAGTAACGGAGGATTCCGGGCCTGTCAGAGTGTCCGATGTCACAGAACAATGGCAGAGGGAATGTGAGAACTGGCAGGAGATCAGACATCCGTTATTCCCCGGGTATGTGGAACATTGGACGGAAGGAGGAAAGGGCTATCTTATCATGGAATTCTGGGATGGCATGGATCTGCGGAAAATGCTGGAGAGAAGAGGCAGACTTCTCCCGGACATGCTGCGTGGATCACGGATCAGATCGCGGAAGGCATACAATATCTGCATGAACGGCCGCATCCGTTTCTCTACCGGGATCTGAAGCCGGAAAATATCCGCATCCGCGTCAATGGCAGAGTGGGGATTCTGGATCTGGGATGTCTGTGGAACAGAGAAGAAAAATGGTCGGGAGCAGGCAATTATTCCTACAGTGCGCCGGAACAGTTCCGTACAGGGGGAGATACCCGGGGAGGAAAGCGATGTGTATGCCATGGGAAAATTGTTGGAGGTCATGCTGGGAGATGAAAAACGGGAAACACAACAAACTGAGGAAAAATGGCGTATTCGCAGAATAAGCCGGATGGCGACTCAAATACAGAAAAAGCGACAGAGACGTATGGCATCCGGATATGAAAACCTTCCGTCGTCTGCGTCTCCGATGATGAATGCATCCGGGAGGGTGCGCAGACAGGTATTCAAAGAGTCTGATTTTTACTATGTCCGTAAGTTGTACTGCCCATAGTTGTACGCACCGTGCTCGAACACAATCAAGAAATTTTACAAAAAAGTGCTTGCTGTTTGGAGAGAAATGAGTATACTGTAACTAAAGGTTCACAGAAGCGTATCGGGACCGGAAGCAATTAAATTTACATAGCAAAAAGGAGAAGAGTTATGCGTTTTTTTATTGACACTGCAAAAGTAGAAGACATTAAGAAAGCAAATGACATGGGGGTTATTTGCGGAGTAACTACCAATCCCTCCTCTGATCGCAAAAGAGGGCAGAGATTTCGTAGAAGTGATCAAAGAGATTGCATCCATCGTAGACGGACCTATCAGTGGTGAGGTAAAGGCTACCACCGTAGATGCAGAGGGTATGATCAAAGAAGGCAGAGAGATCGCAGCCATCCATCCCAATATGGTAGTCAAGATCCCTATGACGGTAGAAGGTCTGAAAGCATGTAAGTATTAAGCTCTGAGGGAATCAAGACCAATGTGACACTGATCTTCTCTGCGAACCAGGCTCTGTTGGCTGCACGCGCAGGTGCTACCTATGTATCTCCTTTCCTGGGCAGACTGGATGATATCAGCACGAGAGGTGTAGATCTGATCCGTGATATCGCTGATATTTTCGCAGTGACCGATCTGGATACCCAGATCATCGCAGCAAGCGTGCGTAATCCCATTCATGTGACCGACTGGACTGCGCTCCTTGGCCGGTGCAGATTGACATTGCAACCGTTCCCTACGCGGTTATAGAGCAGATGGTAAAACATCCTCTGACTGATGCCGGTATCGCCAAGTTCCAGGCAGATTACAAAGAAGAGCAGTGAGCAAGTAGGGCGACAGTGAATAATGGCTGTAAATAAGATGAAGCGCGTGATTCACCAAAGAAGACGCACCGTGAGCAAGTAGGGCGACAGCCCGGAATGCGAATGGCTGTAGCGGTTCGAGAGTGCGAAGCAAGAAGCGTGATTGCACAGAGGGCGGCAGCCCGGAATGCGAATTCTCTGTACAGGTTCGAGAGTGCGAAGCACGGAGAAGCGCGTGATTTGTTCCTGTCGAATTCTCTGTACAGGATTCCGGCAGAGCTTATTTCATCTGCTCTTCCTGTTTTCTGATCATACGACGGACCATCTCACCGCCGATGCTTCCTGCTTCCTTAGAAGTAAGGTCGCCGTTGTAACCCTCTTTCAGGTTAACACCCAGCTCAGATGCTACCTCAGTCTTGAAACGGTCCATTGCAGCCTTTGCCGCGGGAACTTCTACTCTATTGGTTTTACTTGCCATTTCGTTCACCTCCGTTTGGATTTGGGTTTTCTTGTTTCAGATAAGCGCTTTTTGTGATCACTTATCTTGGTATTAGTATGAGCATCGGCTGTTTTTTCATGCTGGTAAGTTTTTCATTTTATGTTATAATCAAAAAGCAA
>VOFE01002512.1_pt1 | contig 23459 bp, 38 predicted proteins | sample 5384071 | NCBI WGS metagenome assembly VOFE01 (sample SAMN12384724, study PRJNA508395) | human gut metagenome | isolation source: healthy gut D | host: Homo sapiens
AGCAGCTTCTTCGAAATCAAGTGATCTGGAAAGGAAATGGCAGCTCTGTATACGAAAAGTTTACGAGAAAATTCAGGAGCAGTATTTGGCAGTGCAGCTTGAGCAAAAGCTGGATAAAGAACAGATATTAGAATACTATTTAAATACAATTAATTTGGGACAAAACGCAATTGAGTGCAAAATGCTTCCATGCGATATTTTAATAAAGATATTTCGCAGCTTTCAATATCGGAGGCGGCAGTTTTGGCAGGAACACAGCAGAATCCAACAGATGATAACCGATCACCAATCCGGAAAATAATAGCGAACAGCGCAAAAAAGTGTTAAAGGCGATGTTGGATCAAAATTATATTTCAGAAGAGGATTATGAAGATGCATTAGGAGATGATGTATATACCCGTGTGCAGACAACAAACCAAAAGAAAAGCAATGACAGCGAGAGTGGTAATTCCTATTATGTAGATGCGGTCATTGACAATGTTTTTGAGGATCTGAAAGAAAAATTAGATATACGGAAACGCAGGCATACAATGCGTTATATCGCGATGGTTTGCGTATATATTCTTGCCAGGAAGAAGAGTTGCAGTCAATCTGTGATAAAGTGATTGGCAATGATGCTAATTACTCCAACCGGAACGCCGTCATATCTGGACATATCATTTGCGGTCGAGGGACCGGACGAACCGTGACAGAGATACCGAGCTGGATCTGCAACAGTTTTATGAACAGTCCGGTAAAGAAATTACATTATATTTTTGATAATGAAAAAGCAAAGCATATGATTGCAAATTCCGTAAGGCAATGACGCTTGGCGGCCAAAACAAAAGAAGAGACAACGTCTGGTAAAACAGCCGCAAGCATCCTTTGTGCTTATGGAACAGGGAACCGGCAAAAGTTCGTGCTATTGTGGGTGGGCGTGGAGGAAAGACTTCCTCACGCACGTTGAATAGAGCTACTTTCCGTGCCACAGCCGGGAACCGTACTTTAGTACTTTTGGCATCCTATCTCCGGCACTTGACACGTGTGGAATGACACTTGGTACTGTGGTGGAGGATGCACCAAAATCGTTATACGGATACAGATCATATGGTGCAAAATACGGCAAAGGAATATGGGGGATTGACGACGATACGGGATGGACTGGCAAATTCTGTGAACACTGTGACAGCGCGTATTTTTGAGAAAGTCACGGCTGAAACGGATTTGATTATCTGAAGCAAATGCACTTTCTACGTTAGTTGATGCCCGCAAAGATGATAGCGGAGTAACAAGCACAGATATTAAGTTGTCTGCCGGATTGGGAGAACTGACGGATGGAGTTACCAATCTGAATTGACAGCAGCGTATGCAAGCATTGCAGACGGCGGAGTGTATCATGAACCGATCTTTTATACCAAAGTGGTGGATGAGGATGGTAATGTATTATTGAGCAATGATCCTTCACAGACAAGAGTGATGAAGGCTTCGACTTCGTGGTTGTTAACGGATGCTGCAGGAAACCCTAGAGAGGGGGATGGCAAACAGGCGGCTTTAGATGATCAAAAGATGGCGGTGGCAGGCAAGAATGGTGCTTCGAAAGGAAATTATGATTTTGGTTCGAGGGATTTACGCCATATTATACAGCTGGAATCTGGACCGGTTATGATGGAACTGCCAAACAGGATAATACGTACTATTACCAGAAGATATGGAAAAGATCATGACCCGGGTACACAAAGCTAAAGTGTGTGAGGCAAAGAAGTTTGCTAAACCGGATGATATTATTTCCGTAAAGATATGTACAAAATGTGGCAATCTGGCAGTTCCCGGATTATGTGAGAATGCTCTAGGCGGTTCGACCGTACGCAAAGAGTATTTTTGCCAAGGGAACACAGCCTTTACAGAATTGTTCTTGTCATGTGAAGTACAAGATATGTAAGAAGTCTGGAAAGGCAGCTGCAGCCGGCTGCCCGGATAAAGATTGCGAATATAAGGTATACCTCAAGAAAGAAGATGATCTGGGAACGAAAGATGCGCCGTATCTTGTTCCAAAGACGATAGGGGATACTTGTAAGCTGCATGCAGAGAAAGAAAAGCAATGATAGTAGCATGGAGGAATGGAATGCATCGTTTTTAAGAGCAATCGGTTTTAGCAAACAATATAGCAAACAAGAGATCGATCAGTTGCTTGGGTATGTGATGAATGAGCCGGATTATCGTACAATAATAAAGAGTGGAAAAGCTAAATATGTGGAAATTAGAAGACAAACGGGTAAAAAAGACAGGCATCGTAATCTGTGGCGAATATGATCAGGTAGGTTTTTTTCATGTAAAGCACTATTTTCCATACGTTTTAGTGATGTTTTTACAGCCTTGGAGGATGTTGTCGTAAACAAACGTGTAGATACGGATGCATATACCGGCATGTGTGATGATGTTCGTATTGGTATATCATTGATCTTTTACTTGCAAAATGCTGCAGATTATCTGCGATTAGGTTGTGAAGACAACACTCCGCACCGAGCTAAGATTTCCTTTTCGGGTTTGTCATTAGGCGGCAAGATTATATTAGGTGTGTATCGATCGAATACTTCTCAAATACAGAAAATGTGTGAAGGACATGAGAAACAGGAACTGATCAAGCAGGCAAAAGAAGGAGATCAAGATGCCATTGACAGTTTAACCTTAGATGAGATGGATCTGAGTTCGCAGATACGTCGACGCATAAAAAACTGAAGATCTGTACAGCATTGTAGAGACAACATTTGTGCCTTACGGCTCAGAATCGGACAATTATATGGTGATCGGTACGATCATCAATTGGACCAGCGTATCCAATCAATACACCGGGGAGCAAATTGTGCTTTTACAGATCAATTGTAATGATCTGCTGATCACGATCAGTATTCACAGGGACGATCTATTGGGAGAACCGATTCTTGGTGCCAGATTCAAAGGGATTGTCTGGATGCAGGGAAATGCAGATTATGACAGTCTGGATGAGTTATAGACAATTGTAAAAAGGAAATATTGTATTTCCAACGGAAATTCGATATGCTATAATGGACAAATAGGATTGTGAAACAAGTAAATGAGAAAGGCATGGAAATAACATGGGAAAGATTGCAGTAATAACGGATAGCAATAGCGGAATCACGCAAAAGCAGGCAGAACAGTATGGGGTTGTTGTTGTGCCAATGCCGTTTTTGATAGCCGGAGAAACGTATTTTGAAGATGTTACGTTGACACATGATGCATTTTTTTGCAAGATTGCAGGAAGATGTTGAAATTTCAACATCGCAGCCCTCTCCCGAAACCGTGATGGAAATTTGGGATAAAGCACTTGAAACATCAGAGGAGGTAGTATATATTCCGATGTCCAGTGGATTGTCCGGCTCCTGTCAGACAGCGATCATGCTTGCAGATGATTATGATGGAAAGGTACAGGTTGTTAATAATCAGCGCATTTCGGTAACGCAGAAGCAGTCTGTATTAGATGCACTCGCTTTGGTGGGCCAGGGGTGGAGTGCAAAGCAGATCAAAGAAAAGTTAGAAGAAGAAAAGTTAGAATCCAGCATTTATATTATGTTAGATACCTTAAAATATCTAAAAAAGGTGGACGTATCACCCCGGCAGTGGCAGCATTAGGAACAGCACTGCGCTTAAAGCCGGTTCTTCAGATACAGGGAGAGGTTAGATGCCTTTACGGTCGCAAAGACCAGTAAGCGCGGCATTTCCAAAATGTTAGATGCAATGCAGGATGATATCGAGAAACGTTTTGGTGGTATCGAAAATGTCCATATGGAGGTTGCACATACATGCAATGAAGAGGCAGCGGCACAGTTTTGTGATCTGATCATGGAACGTTTTGGTGACGTAGGCGAGATCATGACAGATCCATTGTCACTTAGTGTATCGTGTCACATTGGTCCAAAGGCATTAGCGATCGCCTGCACGAAAAAGTTATCAGTATAAACAAACATATAAGGGCTGTTATGCGTTACACGTGTGACAGCTTTTGCACTTTTACATTGGAATAGGAGGACAGGAATGAACTACATACAGCAATTAGGACAAAATGCAGCGAGAGCCAAAAAGCAGATTGCCGGCTGCCCGACAGGGGAAAAGAATCGTATTTTAACAGAGATTGCAGCAATTTTACGTGCCAATGCATCAGAAATTCTGAAGGCAAATGAACAGGACATTGCACAGGCAAAGAGCAATGGAATATCGGATACGATGATTGACAGATTGCGTTTGACGATGGAGCGTATCGATGGTATTGCCGATGCATGCCTTAAATTGACTGATTTAGAAGATCCGGTAGGTGAGGTTATCGAAGGATCAACCAGACCAAACGGCATGAAGATCACTAAAATCAGAGTACCGATGGGTGTTATTGGTATTATATTTGAGTCCAGACCAAATGTTACGGTAGATGCTGCTGCCTTATGTATTAAAAGTGGTAATGCAGCTATTCTGCGAGGAGGCAAGGAAGCATTTCATTCCAATTGCAAGTTAATGGAACTGATGCGCGAGGCTGTAGCTAAATGCGGCTACGACAAAGACATGATCCAATTAGTGGAAGATACATCTAGAGAAGTATCTACGCAAATGATGCGTGCTAATGACAGCATTGATGTGCTGATTCCACGTGGAGGTGCCGGGCTGATCCAGGCAGTTGTACAGAACGCAACGGTTCCCGTGATCGAGACGGGAACAGGCAACTGTCATATATATGTTGACGAGACGGCAGATCTTGCAATGGCAGTGCAGATCACTGACAATGGCAAGACACAGCGCCCAAGCGTATGTAACGCATTAGAAACCTGTTTGGTGCATGAGGCAGTAGCAGAGCAGTTTTTGCCGATGCTGCAGCAAAAGCTGGAAGAGCATCAGGTGGAGATCCGCGGCTGTGAGAGAACAAGACAGATTTTGGGAGACAGTGTTATCCCGGCAACCGAAGAGGATTATGCAACGGAATTTTTGGATTATATTATTTCCATCCGCGTTGTAAGTTCTGTGGATGAGGCAATACAACATATTTCCAAATATTCTACAGGTCATTCGGAGTGTATTATCACGGAAAGCTATCGTAATGCGGAAAAATTCCAAAAGGAAGTGGATTCTGCATGTGTATATGTCAATTGCTCGACAAGATTTACCGATGGTGGAGAATTTGGTTTGGGTGCAGAAATTGGAATCTCGACGCAGAAACTGCATGCGAGAGGACCAATGGGACTGCGGGAAATGACAACAATGAAGTATCTGATCTGTGGAGATGGACAGATTCGATAATGGAGACGTCATACAAAAAGGAGAGACAGCGATGGGATTACAGACAACAATGTATGGTGATCGTCTGCAGATCGTACTGCTTGGCAAGACGAATGCAGGAAAATCAAGTTTGATCAATGAAATTACAGGACAGCCGCTTGCTATCGTTTCTGATACGAAGGGAACGACAACGGATCCGGTGTCGAAGGCGATGGAAATTTTGCCGGTGGGTCCGTGTCTTCTGACCGACACACCGGGACTTGATGATGAAGGTGAGCTCGGAAGAAAACGTGTGGAGAAGACCAAGGAAGTGTTGCGGCGTGCAGACGTTGCAGTGCTTGTAGTAAATATTGCACAACTGGCAGAGGAGAAAGAATTTTCCGGGCAGCTGCCACGGTTAGAGCAGGATATGCTCACTTGGTTGGAAGAACGTAAGGTGCCGGCAATTATTGTGCTGCATCAGGCAGATCAATTACCTGTACAGGAAGCAGAGCAGATCAGACATCAGACACAGGGAAAATATCCCGGTCATGCTGTTGTATTGACAAGTGTGGTAAAGAAGCAGGGAATCGAAGAGTTGAAAGATCAATTGGTCGCTGCAGCTCCACAGAAAGACGATGAACTGCATATCGTCAGCGACTTGGTACAGACCGGTGATATGGTGGTATTAGTCGTGCCGATTGATTCTGCGGCACCGAAGGGACGTCTGATCATGCCGCAGCAGCAGACAATACGTGATCTTTTGGATCACCATGCCATTCCGATCGTTACGCAGGTGGAAGAACTTGCCGGTGTGTTGTCTGCGTTAGCAGATAAAGTAAAGCTGGTGATCACAGATTCACAGGCTTTTAAGGAAGTGAATCAGATCGTACCGGCTGATATACCGTTGACATCTTTCTCAATTTTGTTTGCCAGACACAAGGGGAATCTGCAGCAGCTGATGGAGGGCGTCCGGATGGTAGAACAGTTACGGGATGGCGATAAAGTGTTAATTGCGGAAGGGTGCACGCATAGACGTCAGTGCGATGATATTGGTACGGTCAAAATACCGAATTGGTTGAGAACACATACAGGGTGTAAGCTTGATATTGAGACTTGCAGTGGCAGCAGCTTTCCGGCGGACTTATCTTCATATGCCATGGTGATCCATTGCGGAGGCTGTACGCTTCATGAAAAAGAGATGAAACATCGTATTTTTATGGCAAAGGAACAAAAGGTGCCGATTGTAAACTATGGAATATTTATTGCTTATATTAACGGCATTGTGCAGCGTTCCACAGAGCTTTTTTTCGTGATAAGTAAGGTGAGGATCCTTCCTAAAAAGTGGGTTATAAGGTTATCAATGATAAAGTGAGGGATATATGCAAAAAAAGACAAAATTAATCGGAAACATTATATTTATGCTGTTGTTGCTGGGAGCAACCATGTATTTGCTGTTAAAAGATCAGGATCTTCCGGAGATCCGACGATTGCTGCAGGGGGCATCGGGAAGCATGATATTATTTGCTGTGTTGTGTGCGGTCATGTATTTGATCTTGGAATCCACGTCCTTGATCGTTATATTGCGCTCGCTTGGAGAGCGTATGCATTTTTTTCCGTCGCTGCGGTATTCTTTTATCGGCTTTTTGTTTAATGCATTGACACCGTCAGCCAGCGGTGGGCAGCCCATGATGGTATTGTATATGAAAGCTGACGGCATCAATATGGGTGCATCTTCGGTGGCAATGTTATTTTGGACGATTATTTATAAGATCGCATTGGTGATCGTGGAAGCGATCGTGGTGCTGTTTTACCATCCGTTTATGGTAAAGACACTGGGACATTATCAATGGTTGTTCTGGGTTGGGATGGCAGTCAATGTTGTTTCGATCGTATTGTATGGAATTATTGTATTTTCAAAAATGGGGCACGCTATATTGTTCGGTTTGCAACGTGGCTGTCTTCATAAAGTGCGTTTGGTAAAACGCAGAGAACGCTTGAAAAGAAATTGGATCATATGCTGGAAGCCTATGAAGAGGGCGCCCTATATATGCGTACTCATTGGGGAACTGCCGGGATCGTGTTAGTGATCACATTAGCACAGCGTCTGGTCTACTTTTGGTCACATGGTTTATTTATCTGGCACTTGGACTATCCGGAAGCACGGTGATCGAAGTGATCATTCTGCAGAGTTTTATCTCTGTGTGTATTGATATTCTGCCGGTTCCGGGTGGCGTTGGAGCGAATGAGGGATTTAGCGTGGTGATGTTTCGAACGATCATGCAGAATCAATACGTTTATCCGGCAATGCTGTTAAGCCGTGGCGTCAGTTTTTATGCATTGGTGATCATTAGTGCCCTGATCACGATCGGTACGCAGATTTCCTTGGTATACCGGAGTCACAAGCAAAAAGTAGGCACGTGGGATCATTGTTGTTACGATGGAGGAACGAATGGACATTTCAGCAAATCGGATTGGATGTGTTGTGCTCGAAGGTGGCACGGATGAGATCATTGAAAAAAATCGAGATTTATTGCACAGGTATTTCCCGTTCAGACAGAACAGGAGGCGATGCAGATCATTGAGCAGACCAAAAAGAAATATTGGGATGCCAGACATAATTGCTATGCTTTCATACTTGGCGAACATGGGGAAGTCAGCCGTTGTACAGATGATGGCGAACCGTCAGGAACTGCGGGCAGACCTATTTTGGAAGTGTTACATGGAGCGGGCGTGCATGATATTTTAGTGATCGTGACACGCTATTTTGGCGGTACGCTGCTCGGTACCGGTGGACTGGTGCGTGCCTATTCACAGGCGGCGCAGGCGGGGCTTGCGGCGAGTACGATCATAGATAAACTGATGGGATATCGGTTGGAGATCCGCACAGATTATAATGGGATTGGGAAATTACAGTATATTTTTGGGCAGATGGGATTACCGCTGATGGATACGGTTTACGCGGAAGATGTAGTTGTAACAGTTGCTGTGCCGGATAGTGACAAAGACAGTTTGATCAATAAAGTGACAGAAGCGACTGCCGGGCAGGCACAGATCAGCGGACAAGAAGAACATATTTATTTTGGCGTGCGTGACGGCGAGGTGCTGCTATTTGATTAGAATTTGGTAGATAGCCTTTGATAGGAATTATATTTCTGTCCGATCAGGGCAGGAATGGTTTCGGGATAGCAATATCGTTATGTAGGCGCTTGGAGGAAGAACATGGATTTATTTGAATATATGAGAGAACAGACAAAGGAACAGGAATCCCCACTTGCCTCTCGTCTTCGTCCAACGACTTTGGAGGAAGTTGTCGGACAGGAGCATATTATCGGTAAGGGAAAGCTGTTATATCGTGCGATCAAGGCAGACAAACTGAGTTCTATTATATTTTATGGACCGCCGGGTACCGGGAAGACAACACTTGCCAAGGTGATCGCCAATACGACGAGTGCAGAATTTTTGCAGATCAATGCAACATCCGCAGGCAAAAAAAAGATATGGAACAAGTTGTAAAACAGGCACAGGATAATGCAGGAATGTATCAAAAGCGCACGATTTTGTTTGTAGACGAGATTCATCGTTTTAATAAAAGTCAGCAGGACTATCTGCTTCCTTTTGTGGAGGATGGAACGATCATCTTGATCGGAGCTACGACAGAAAATCCATATTTCGAAGTAAACGGCGCTTTGCTGTCGCGGTCGATCATTTTGAGCTGCATTCGCTGCAGACGGATGACATAAAGCGGCTTTTACGGCGTGCGGTAGAGGATACAGAGCGTGGTATGGGCAGTTATAAGGTGCGATTGACAGAAGATGCACTGGACTTTTGGCAGATATGGCAGATGGAGATGCCAGAGCTGCACTGAATGCGATAGAGCTGGCTGTGTTGACAACAGAGCGTGGAGAAGACGGCCTTATTACGATCACACTTGACGTGGCGCAGGAATGTATTCAGAAGCGTGCGGTGCGATATGATAAATCCGGTGATAACCATTATGATACGATCTCAGCGTTTATTAAAAGTATGCGGGGTTCTGATCCGGATGCGGCGGTTTATTATCTCGCAAGAATGTTAAATGCAGGGGAAGATATCAAATTTATTGCCCGACGCATTATGATCTGTGCAGCAGAAGATGTTTCTAATGCCGATCCCATGGCTTTGGTAGTTGCTGTAAGTGCTTCGCAGGCGGTAGAACGGATCGGAATGCCGGAGGCACAGATCATTTTAGCGCAGGCAGCGACATATGTAGCAAGTGCGCCAAAGAGCAATTCTGCAGTAACGGCGATCAGTGAGGCAATGGATTGTGTTCAGCATACGAAAGTTTCCGGAATCCCACCCTATTTGCAGGATGCACATTATGGCGGTGCCGGTAAATTAGGACACGGAATCGGATATCAGTATGCACATGATTATCCAAAACATTATGCAAAACAGCAGTATTTGCCGGATGAGATAGCGGATCGAACCTTTTACCATCCGGTCGATCACGGGTATGAGCTCAAGATCCGGCAGTATTTTGCATGGATTCATGGAGAGGAGACCAAAGAATGAAACGTGAAAAGGTATTTCGAACAATAAAAAAGAGTAATGGCGATCCTTGGAATTATATTGATCGTGCTTATGTATGCGGCGACATTTATTGCGGCTGTCTTTGTGAAAAAATATACAGTTCGTTTGTTTTTGGCAAGCATGATCATGACGATGGTCGTGCCGCTGCTTCTGTATGCATATCAGATGACAATGAAAATTTTTCTGCATTTGAACGATCCGGATCCGGAACTGCCGGCGGACAATCAAAAGGGATTTGCAGAGGCAGCAGATATAAATCATTCTCATTCTTCACAGTCAAAATAATAACGATTTCTGACGATATTATGACAATGGTCCTGAATGCGTTCTTTTTGGCGGCAAATTGTGTTATTATAATAGCTGCGCATAATTTTAGCGCACAATGAAGTTTCGAAGAATCACCGAAGCTGATAGAGGAAGGAATAAGACAATGAGCAATCGACCTGTAAGGACTGCTTCCGACCGTAAAAAGATTAGAAGAGAACGTTATGACAAAAGTATCGGGAAATGGATTCCGCGATATGCGATATTTAGCGTTATTTTTTGTTTTGTGTTTAATTCACTGATCTATTCGGAACGCAGTTTTTGATGCGCAATGCAAAACATTATGATCTGACATTATGGATTGATAGGCAGATTCCATATGAACCGGACTGGATCTGGATCTATTTGGGGTGCTTTGCATTTTGGGCGATCAATTACGTATTGATCACCGGTCTTGGCAAAGAGGAGTGGTATCGCTTTGCAGTGGGAGATTATCTGTCGCGTATTATTTGCGGTGTTTTTCGTTATTTTACCGACAACGAATATCAGACCTTCTGAGGTTGGAACCGGACTAAGCGGTGTCCTTATGTCGTTTATGCAGGGAATTGATGCGCCGACGAACCTTTTTCCATCAATTCATTGTCTTGTAAGTTGGTTTTGCTTTGCGGCAATTCGCGGTAATGATAAGATTCCAAAATGGTATCGCATGCTTTCCGGGGTATTTGCAGTGCTTGTCTGTGCATCCACACAGTTTACCAAACAACATTATCTGATCGATGTGTTGGGGCAGTGGTGATCAGTGAAGGTTGTTTGTATTTTGGAAGACACACGGAATGTTATCAATTGGTTCAGCATATTTTTGAACGCCTGGATCATAAAATATTTGGAGAAAGCGAGGTGATCACCGAAGATGACAGCTCTAAAAATTAATAAAAAGGTGGTCTTAGAAGCTGTGTTTCTGATCGGGATCATTGCACTTACGTTATATTCTATCTTTCATGAGCAAGACCCGGCTGCGATATGGGCTTGCCTTAGAGGGGCAGACATACGTTACCTGATCGGCAGTATCTTTTTAGTGCTGGCGTTTGTATTAGGAGAATCCGTTATTTTATGGTGGCTGTTTCGAACGTCCGGACAAAAGGCGAAGGCATCACATTGTTGTCTGTATTCTTTTGTCGGATTTTTCTTCAGTGCGATCACACCGTCGGCTTCCGGTGGGCAGCCGATGCAGTTATATTTTATGAAAAAAGATAAGCTGCCATTATCTGTTTCTACGCTTATCCTGTTGATCGTAACGATCACCTACAAGATGGTGTTGGTAGTTTTAGGATTGGCGGTGCTGGTGATCCGACCACCGGTAGTGATGCACTATCTGAATCCCATTTTGTTTTGGTGCTATTTAGGGATCATCTTAAATGTGATCTGTGTCTGGGTAATGTTAGCGTTAGTTTTTCATCCTGACTGGATGTATCGAATGGTGGCAGCGATGATCGACCTTGTCACCCGGATTTTTCATTGGAAACGGGGGATTAAACTACGAGAAAGACTGGATGGTGCGATGGAAAAATACAGCCAGGCAGCAGCATTTTTTAAGTCTCATAAGATTATTGTGCTACAGGTACTTGTTATCACATTCCTTCAACGTGGATGTTTGTTTTTGGTGACTGTAGCAGCGTGTCGAAGCTTAGGGGTAACGGCGGGAAGTATAGGACTCATCGTATTATTACAGGGAATGATATCGGTTGCGGTAGATATGCTTCCGTTTCCTGGAGGAGTAGGAATATCAGAGGCATTGTTCTTAAGAATATTTACACCATTATGTGGAGGAACTTTGGCACTTCCGGTATTGATCGTTAGTCGAGGAATAAGTTATTATACGCAGCTTGCAATTTGTGGTATAATGTCAATATTCGCTTACATTAAAATTGGCGATAGCTCTTTAGAGAAGACGGCAATGGCGGCTCAAACCATGTGGGCTGTCGATAACTTGGAGGATTAGAGTGTTATGAAAAAGATACGTTTGATAGGAGTATATGATTATACGGTTGTTTGACCTATATTAGTTTGGTCATTACATTGGTTGGTATTTCACTTGCGATAGAAGGCAGTTTTTCGCTCCGCTGTTTTTTTGCCTGGCGTTGTCCGGCTTATGTGATATGTTCGATGGCAAGATTGCGCGAAGCAAAAGAATCGTACAGACCGGGAAAAGATGTTTGGTGTGCAGATCGATTCTCTGTGCGACTGCGTCTGTTTTGGCGTGTTTCCGGCAATGATCTGTTATCTGATGGGAGTGCGTGGAGCACTTGGTTGGTTTTGTATCGGATATTATACAATTTGTGGAGTGATCCGACTGGCATTTTTTAATGTATTGGAAATTGAACGCCAGCAAAACGAGGACGGTGCCAACCATTATTATCACGGGCTGCCGATCACAACGGTTGCCATTGTACTTCCATTGATCTTTGTTGTACAGATGGTGTTAAACAATACGACATTTTTGGTACTGTTACATATAATGCTGTTGACAGTAGGTACGTTGTTTGTCGTAGATTTTAAGCTGCGCAAGCCGGGCAATCTGGTCTTGACAGGAATTGTTGTTGTCGTTGCAATTGCAGTGTTGTTGGTGATCTTTAATTCCAAGATGATGGTACCGAAAATGCATTTTCCACGTACTTCTTTTTGGAAATGGATAACAGAATATTTTATTATGGGCTGATCATAGTATGGATTGATTAGAGTATAGACTTATTGTAAGGGAGGATTCGTGTGATGCGTTATAAAGACCGGACAGGCAAGGAAGTCTGTGCGAACGGGCAGCAGGATGCTTTATTGCAAAAAATGTATGGAACAGCACTGGGGCGCAAGCTGCTGTCAGTGTTAGTTCAGCCTGTTGTTTCAAAAATTGCAGGGCGATTTATGGACTCCGGCTTGTCTGCTGTATTGGTTTCCCCATTTGTTCAAAAAAATCATATCGATCTGTCACAATATGAAAAACAGGAATTTACCAGTTATAATGATTTCTTTACCCGGAAGATTTGTCCGGGCAGCAGACCATTTGCAGAGGCGGCAGAGGCGTTTACAGCACCGTGTGACAGTAAACTTTCGGTGTATCCGATTACAGCAGAAGCGCGGTTTTGCATCAAAGATACACAGTATACAATGGAAACTCTGACAAGAAGTAAAAGAGAGTTGCCAAAGAATATGAGGGGGTATACTGTGCGTATTTCGTTTGACGGTGGATGATTACCATCGATATGCGTTTGTAGATGATGGAGAGCTTTCAGAGAGTTTCATATTCGGGAGTATATCATACCGTGAATCCTGTGGCAGGAGAATATTATCCGATCTATAAAGAAAATACCAGAGAGTTTTGTATTCAAAAGAGCAGACATTTGGCCATTTATTGTTGATGGAAGTGGGGGCATTGCTTGTTGGCAGAATTGTGAACCATGACGTTGAGCAAACGGTATCTCGCGGGGAAGAAAAAGGATATTTTGAATTTGGCGGCTCCACGGTCATTGTAGCGGTACAAGCAGGTCAGGTACGCATAGATGAGGATATTTGGCAAAATAGTGCAGAAGGTATTGAGACGGTTGTTAAACAGGGAGAAAAAGATTGGAACCGGTCTAAAAGCCTGAATTGGCAGGGGTTGTGTAGTTTACCGGATGCGTAGAATTGCAACAGGGGTTGTGCAGTATACCGGATGCGAAGGATGGCAATAGGATTAAGAGGAGAATATTGTTGAGAACACCGATTTGTGATTTTGTAGAAGATTATCAAAATAGGAAGTGCAGCAGATTACACATGCCCGGTCATAAAGGGCATGTGTTTTTGGGTTGCGAACCGAAAGATATTACAGAGGTACAGGGAGCAGATGTGTTACATGCAGCAGAAGGAATCATTCGAGAAAGTCAGCAGAATGCCGCAATGTTGTTTAACACAGGACACACTTTTATTCGACGGAGGGATCTTCGCTGTGCATTAAAGTTATGATCGATGCGTTGCTGCAGAGGGGCAAAACGCACCGGGCGCTGGCAGCGGACAATGCGGCCGACAATATTGGCGGCTCGTAATGTTCACCGGGCAATGATCGATGCGTGTGCATTGCTGGATGTGGATATTATATTTTGCAGGGAGAAGACTCCCATCTATGTACGGCTGTCGTATCACCTCAAGACTGCGGCAGACATTACAGGAGCTATGTGGTAATGTGATAGGTGTGTATATAACCTCGCCGGATTATTTGGGAAATATTCAGGATATTAGCGGTCTGTCCGGAGTGTGCAGGGAATATGATCTGCCTTTGGCAGTCGATAATGCGCATGGTGCATATTTGAATTTTGCAGGAACCATTGCATCCTATGCAGCTTGGAGCTGATATATGCTGTGATTCAGCACATAAAACGCTTCCGGTGTTGACCGGGGGAGCATATTTACACATTGCGAAACAGGCGTCCGATTTTTCAATTGAACGGATACCGCGGGCGATGGCACTGTTTGGCTCGACCAGCCCATCGTATCTGATATTACAGTCTTTGGATTATTGTAATCATTACTTGGCAGACGATTATCCGGAGCGGCTACAGTCGTTTGTTAAACGTTTTCAGCAATGTAGAGAAACGCTGAGACAGTGTGGATTTGCGTTAACCGGGCAGGAGCCGCTTAAGCTGACCATTTGTGCAGCAGCTATGTGTTTGGATGGAGAAAGGCTTGCTGAGCAGATGAGAAAAGCGCAGATAGAGTGTGAATATGCAGATCATCAGTATGTGGTATTGATGGGGACACCGGAAAATACAGAACAAGATCTGGCGCGTATCGAACACTTTGCACAGACGTTTGATAGAATGCAGAAAGTCGAGTTGAGGCAGCAGATGCCAGAACATTTAGGACGGTATTTGCATCCGCCATGTGAAGAAAACGCTAAGGAGACAGTGCCTGAGGCAGCGACAAGGATCAGCACTCCTGCATTACGAGCCTGTACAATACGAGAGGCGGTAATGGCAGAATGTGAAGAAATCGCAGTATCGCAGGCAGAAGGACGTATTTGCGGAGCTGAGACGGTGTCGTGTCCGCCGGCAGTACCGATTGCCGTGTGTGGAGAAATCATTACGCAGAACATGATTCAGCAGTTTGAGGAATACAACATTACAAAGTGTCAGTGCTTGTCAAAGAATAATGCATTTGCTATACTCGAAATGGCATGGTAAACCGTGCTTAGAGATGAACTGCTGATAATGGGATGGATTGGAGGAAATTATGGGAATCGAAAAAGAAAATTATGGTGTAACAAAAGAGGGGAAACAGGTCACAAAATATACATTGACCAATGGACAGGGAGCCAGTGTTTCGTTTTTGGATTATGGTGCAGTGATCCAAAGCATTATTGTACCGGATAAGGATGGAAAATTAGAGGATGTAGTACTGGGCTATGATACATTAAGTGGCTATGAGAGCAATGTGCCGAGTTTTGGATCGCCGGTAGGACGTTGTGCAAACCGTATTTCAAACGCTTGCTTTGTATTAAACGGTAAAGAGTATCCATTGGATAATAATGATGCTACAAACTGTTTGCATGGCGGTTTCTTACGTTACAACTATTTGATGTATGATGCAGAATGTGCGATAAGTCAGGATGATGCAAGTGTATCATTTTCAAGAGTTAGTCCGGATGGCGAGCAGGGATTTCCGGGGAATCTGACACTTACGATCATATATACTTGGAATGATGCCAACGAGTTAATGATTGAATATAATGCGGTGAGTGATGCCGATACAATATTAAATATCACCAATCACAGTTATTTTAATATTGGTTGTGGTGGACAGGCTGCCGGAGATGTGTTGGGTGCACAGGTGCAGATTGCTTCAGCAAAATATACACCGATCAATGAAAAACGACTGCCAACGGGAGAAATTTGTGATGTTGCAGGAACAGCAATGGATTTTAGAGAGTTTCATGACATTGGTTCCAGAATCGGTGAAGATGATGCAAATGTTCAGACAGTATCCGGATATGATCACAATTATATTTTACCGGGCAATCCGGGCGAGATCTGCTATGCAGCTGCTGTGAGAGATCCGGAAAGTAGACGTATTGTGGAAGTGTATACAGATATGCCGGGTGTACAGTTGTATACGGCGAAAGAGCTTGTAGAACAAGGTGGAAAAGGTGGCATTACCTATGGAAATTTCGGTGGTTTATGCTTTGAAACACAGCAGTACCCAAATGGAATTAATGAGCCGAAATTCCCATCACCGATCCTTAAAGCAGGGGGAAACCTTTGAATCAACGACAGTGTTCCGATTTGGAATTTATTAGTTGAAGCACGTATTTTTGGAATTTATTTATTGATTTGTGTTTTGGAAGCTACCGGTTGAGGTGTACATTTTAGCATTTATTAGATGAATTGCGTATTTTTAGAAATCTGTTTGTGGGGGTGTGCATTAAATATGTGTTTAAAATGGGAGGGGGACTTGGCGGAGGAGATCTGCCAAGTCCCATTAATGAAAATGATTATGAAAAAAGTAAGTAATGTAATCAACTTACAGGTAATAAGTTACCGAAAAACTGTGTGCGGTTTGTGGTAAAAAGTATGAACATTTTGTGAAAACGTTCATATAAATAATTAAAACTTTCCATACCGGAAATCACTGTCAAAACTAATTGCGGCAAGGCAATTGCTATAGTTTCCTGATGGAAGGACCCATAATATAGTGGCTGCAAAATATGTCAATACTACCGACATAATAAGTAATATGTGGTTGTGGGAGATTTGCGGTATGGAAAGTTTGAATAAATATTATACAAAATGGTGGAAAGTAATGAAAAGTGTATTTCAGAAGTGTTTGCGAAAAGATTTTGGAAAGCATGAGTATAAGAGATATGTTGCGCTAAGTCGCAGAGAGTTGAAAGGACAAAAGCCAAATGAACTTTCTTTTTGTCAATAAACCGGTGTACCAAAGAATGTACCGTCATCTGATGGCCGAGTCCCCGGATAGACGTGCACAAAGGGCAGAGGGGCTTCTAAAGGCGTTATATAAAGCACTGCGGATAGGTCAAAGTTTTGTGCCAGTGACAATCGTATATGTGATCGCTAATTTTTTGCTGATCGGATTGAAATTAGATTATGTTGTTACATGCATTAGTCTTACTGTATTAGGCATCAGCTTTTTGTACAAATTAACCGAATATTTAACCAATCGCTATTGTTTTATCGACGCTTACTTGGTAATGGTATACCGTGCCGTTCTTGAAAAGCTAGATAGCTGAAACAGCCCGGAACGGCAAGCTGAAATAACCAAAATTGCAAAAACAGCCAACCAAAGCAGCGCAAAGGCAAGCTAAAATGCCGGAAAATGAAAATTAAGTCACCCCAATTACCCGAAAAGGCAAGCTGAAATAACCAAAATTGCAAAACAGTCAACCAAAGCAGCGCAAAGGCAAGCTAAAATGCCGAAAAATGAAAATTAAGTCACCCCAACCACCCGAAGAAGAGGCAAGCTGAAATAACCAAAATTGCAAAACAGTCAACCAAAGCAGCGCAAAGGCAAGCTAAAATGCCGAAAAATGAAAATTAAGTCACCCCAACCACCCGAAGAGGCAAGCTGAAATAACCAAAATTGCAAAAACAGTCAACCAAAGCAGCGCAAAGGAAAGATAAAATGCTGAAAAATGAGAATTAAGTCACCCCAACCACTCGGAACGGCAAGCTGAAATAACCGAAATCACAAAATCAGCCAACCAAAGCAAGAAAAATCAGTCATCTTCTAGGTCTACTTGCACATCATCTGTATTTTCGCTATTATGGTTAAGAACCTAAATTGGACACTAATGTTGCACAGGAGGCTGCATATGAATACAGAACGCAAACTGATTTTTTTTGATATAGATGGCACGATCGTGACGGAGGCTCGTGATGGTCGTATTATTCCGGATAGTACACGTACCGCCCTTCGAAAATTACAACAAAACGGCACTTATGTTTTATTAATACCGGACGAGCGCTTGCTGAGATTGACGAACCTATTTTACAGTTGCAAATGGATGGGCTTGTCTGTGGCTGTGGTACATATATTACGTATCACGATAATGTACTTGCTGAACATACGATACCGTTTGATCTTGGTAATCGCATATTAGCAGCGTTACATGACTGTAATCTGGAATGGATCCTTGAAAGCACGGGGGCTGTATACTATAGTTCACAAACATATCATAGCCACATAGGCGATTTCAAAGAAGAACAAATGGGGGTCATTCCCAATCTTTTTTCTTGTGGCACCACAGGATGCACATGATCTGACGTTTGATAAATTTTGTATTTGTGATACACCGGGAAGTGATACGGAACGTTTTCTAAAAATGTTTGAACATGACCTCACCTTTATTGACCGTGGTAATGGGTTTTATGAAGTTGTTCAATGGGATATTCCAAAGCCAGTGGTATGCAGTTTTTGATGGATCATTTTGCAATTGCAAAAGTGGATACGATTGCCATTGGTGACAGTACAAACGATCTGCCGATGCTGTCCTATGCCGGCACTGGAATTGCCATGGGTGGCAGTGCAGCTTCGGTTTTAGATGCCGCAGACTTTGAAACAGATACGATCTTGCAAGATGGTCTTTATAATGCTTTTCGATATTTGCAGCTTGTGTAGTTTTAACAGACGATCAAACGGAGGATAAGAATGAACGATTATTTACCAATTTCCAAAAAGGATATGCGAAAAAAGAGGCTGGGATGAGGTTGATTTTGTCTATGTGTGTGGAGATGCTTATGTAGATCATCCGTCTTTTGGAATGGCAATCATTACACGTGTGTTAGAGGCACATGGTTTTCGGATTGGTGTTATCTGCCAGCCGGACTGGAAAGACGAGCAGAGTGTGCAGGTGTTTGGCAGACCACGTTTAGGATTTTTGGTGTCTGCCGGAAATATGGACTCTATGGTAAATCACTATACTGTTTCAAGAAAAGACGCCATCAAGACGCCTATACTCGGGAGGCGTTATTGAAAACGTCCGGATCATGCAACCGTAGTTTATTGCAATTTGATCCGTAAAGTGTATAAACAGGTTCCGATCATTATCGGAGGAATCGAGGCCAGTCTGCGCCGATTGGCACATTATGATTATTGGTCAGACAGCGTGAAACATTCGATCTTGGTGGATTCGCAGGCAGATATTGCAGTATATGGCATGGGAGAACGCGCGATAGTTGCAGTGGCAGAAGCACTGGACAGTGGGATTGCAGTAGAAGATATTACATTTATTGATGGATGTGTTTATCGTGCTAAAAATTTAGATGCAGTGTACGATGCACAGATGCTGCCATCGTATGATGACATTTGCAGCGACAAGAAACAATATGCAAAAAGTTTTTTATATACAATATCAAAATACCGATTCTGTCACGGCAAAAAGATTGGTAGAACCGTACAGCGACCATTTATATATTGTGCAAAATCCACCGGCTGCTCCACTTACGGAATTAGAGATGGATGATGTGTATGCACTGCCATATATGAGGGGATACCATCCTATCTATGAAAAAAGATGGTGGTATTCCGGCACTTAATGAAATTAAATTTAGCTTGACAAGCAATCGCGGATGCTTTGGCGGTTGCAGCTTTGTGCGCTGACCTTTCATCAGGGACGAGTGGTTCAGGTGCGCAGTCATGAGTCGATCATTGAAGAAGCAAAGCAGATGATAGAAGATCCGCAATTCAAAGGATATATTCATGATGTAGGTGGTTCGACAGCTAATTTTCGGCGTACAGCCTGTGATAAACAGAAAAAATATGGTGTCTGTACCGGTAAGCAGTGTTTGTTCCCAAAACCTTGCAATAACCTTGTTGCAACACATGATGATTATCTGATACTCCTTCGAAAGTTGAGAAAACTTCCCGGTGTGAAAAAAGTATTTATTCGCTCAGGAATTCGTTTTGATTACGTGATGGCAGATAAAGATGATACCTTTTTGAAGCAGCTATGCGAATATCATATTAGCGGACAGCTTAGAGTCGCACCGGAACATGTTTCTGATGCAGTCCTTACGCGGATGGGTAAACCGGAAAATGCAGTGTATGAACGTTTTCTGAAACGCTATCAGAGAATCAACAGCAAAGTTGGTAAAGAACAATTTGTGGTGCCTTACCTGATGTCTTCCCATCCGGGTTCGACACTAAAGGAAGCAGTGGAATTAGCGGAATATTTACGAGATCTTGGTTATATGCCGGAGCAGGTGCAGGATTTTTTATCCGACGCCATCCACAATCTCGACGTGTATGTATTATACCGGATATGATCCACGCACAATGGAACCGGTATATGTGCCTAAAAATCCGCATGAAAAGGCAATGCAGCGTGCGTTGATACAGTATCGCAATCCGGACAACTATGATCTGGTCAAGGAAGCCCTGATCAAAGCAGACCGTCGCGATCTGATCGGATATGATGCGAAATGTCTGATCCATCCGCGCAAAAGAAAAGTGGATGGAGCATAGCGGGAAGAAGGTATCCCACAAGGGAAAAACAGGAAAACGCTCGAATAATGAGACTAAGTCCGGAAAGCAGTCAGAGAGAAACGGTCAAAGGAAATCGAACGTGGATCGTAATCGAAGCGGTGGGCAGAAGCGTTCCGGGCGCAATAGCAGAAGAAAATAGCCTATTTTGACCAACAACAAAAAGTAAACACGGAACACAGAACTCATAGGGATGACACATGATCCTGAACAACAGAAAGGAAGAAAAATGTTTGAGGAAATAATAGAATTCGATCAGGAAAAGATTGAAGCTAATAACTATGACATTGATAAGATTAATGCATATTTGGATGAATTACATGATGTGAAGGAAATTCGTAAAAAAGCAGAGGGACATTATGTGGGAACGACTTGTTCAACTGAATTGGCAAGATTTGGGGCAGCTATTATGGCTTGTCAGGAAAGTAAATGGTTTCGGAAAATTATTAAAAAGTGGGAATTTTGGGAAAATGGTAAATTAGAAGAGGACATCCTAAAGACAACGGAGGAAGAAGAAAAAAAGAGAGGTCGAAAGCTGTATGAGTGATTCGCTGTAAATTGCATTTAAGCTTTTCAATTCAGTTCATATATAAAATTGTATACTTTATTAAAAAATATTTGACATACAATGATATGTATTGTATAATACAAATTAAAATAGATTCTATAATAAATAGATTCTATTAATTCTGTTATATTTATTTTCATTACAAATCAATATGAGGAGGAAATCATATGAAAAAAACATCAAAAAAATGGTATCTGTTGTGGCTATTACATGCATGAAGGCTAATGTAAGTTTAGCAGGCGCATATGAAACGAAAGGCGGAAAGTCAGGTAAGACATCAGTGACATGTTCTATTTCCCGACAAGGAGGTTCGACTACATATTCCCAAGCTTTATTTAAAAATATCAGCCAGAAATAAGGTTGAGAAATTAGGAATTAAAAAATATTAACATTGTCAAAAAAGACGGTGGTGGAGAGATGGGGGGTAAGCAAGTCGGCGAGCAATGCGTATACCGTATCTTATGCTGGTGAACACTATAAACCAGGCTCAATAAAGAGAATTTCTGCTAAATTTTATGTTACAAGTTCAAATTTTGGAAATTTTAGTGTTAATCTTTCAGAATAATTGCAGAGAGGTTGTTGGAGAAAAGCGGTTGATTTAACAACAAAATCAACCGTGTTTTCTCTTGCGTGGACAGGATAGAGCAATAATTGTAATCTCTAAATATTAATGGAAAATAGGGGTGTCTTTATGAAAAACAAAAAGATAATTATTGGATTGTGTTGTGGCGTAGTTATCATAATAGGAATATTTTTGGTGCTAATAGCGACGAGAAAGCCGGTGGAAAAAATGTCCGGCAGGCTGATCATTCAACGAAAACAAAAACACCCATAGCGGTTGATTACAGCGGAATTGGAAATACTTCAGGCAATCTTCAAAATGGTGGAGATCAGGCATATGTACAAGGACGTGGGGTGGTAATAGATAACAGAGATGATAGCGGTTCGCAGATGTTATGTTTTGATGATTCCACACAAAACTACAATTTTATTGTAATAAACGCTCCTGCTTACATAATGGGACAGATTGCATTACAAATCAGCAATTAAGTTATATGGTTAGCTATGGCGATGTTGTTTTTGCAGTCAGTGGAACAGATAATAGTGAAATTTGGAAAATACAAAATAATGAGATCACCTGCATTTACAGAAGTAAAAATCATATTGGAGGTCTATGGGGCTACCGGAAATATTTATATTTTATGAATGATTTTGGCATTTATAGAATTTCTATCGATGATCCGTCTAAGGAGGAGCAGGTGATTGATAAACCGGTATCATATGAATATGTAACATTTTATAAAGATAAAATATATTTTTGCTTAGAGGATCTGTTACTTTATCAAACAAATTTGGATGGCAGTGATAAAAAACGCTTTTCGATGAAAAGGCAGCGTCGCCACAGATATGTGGGGGATTATTTATATTATCGGTGCATGGAATATGATAAAAAGGGTCGTTTTGAGGTGGAAAATACCTTAAAGCGGATTTTTTAACAGACCATCACGTAGAAAAGGTGTTGGATGAGGTATATTTATTTAACATTGATGAAAAAACAACAAGATTTATTATCAGGTGATCTTAAATGATGAGGCTGTTTCTTTGAGAGTGTTAGATATTGCGTCAAACAAAAGCAACGAAGTTACAAAGTGCGCGATGGGAGCACTGTACGTGTGCCCGGAGAGTGATTGGCTGGTAATTCAACAATATGAAGGACAGTTAAAAGAGGGGCAAGTGGGTGCGCGTCCTACACATTTGTACTGCGTTAAGAAGGATGGAAGTGGCGAAAAACGTCTCGATTATCCGAAAAAAGGTGGAGGGCTAACGATGATTAGAGATAAGATTTTTGTTAAGTTTGCAATTGTATTTGGAATAGGTGTTTTGCTGTTTGGCAGTATAATATTTTTTCGTGAACAGGAATCACAAAAATGAGAAACATTTGAACAAAGTACATAAAAGCGTAGATGCAGAGAATACACCTGTAAGTGATGGTCCGATAAAGCAAACTTCAGCGGGTTTTATTTATACGATAAGGCTGAACAGCCAATTATGAATGATCAAATAATTGAAGTTAGTAGTGATGGAAATATGAATTTAATCTTGAATGTATCAATAACTGTAACACAACGTTGAACTATATTATAGCGGTTTTTGTGAACGATTGTTATCAAGAAATCAGAACATATCGAAGGAGGGGAAGAAAAAGGCAGGTGCTTTTTATTGAACCCAAATTCTTCTGAAAAGTTGAACATTAAATTTTCGGCAAAAAGTTTTAAGGAGAAAAAATAATCAGCTTAGA
>VOFE01002249.1_pt1 | contig 22765 bp, 40 predicted proteins | sample 5384071 | NCBI WGS metagenome assembly VOFE01 (sample SAMN12384724, study PRJNA508395) | human gut metagenome | isolation source: healthy gut D | host: Homo sapiens
TCGTAAGATCGCGGAGCAGGGAATTTATCCCGCGGTGGACCCGCTGGAGTCCACCTCCCGCATTCTGGAGCCGGATGTGGTGGGAGAGCGGCATTACGCGGTGGCCCGTGGTGCGCAGGAACTACTGCAGCGTTACCGTGAGCTGTTGGGCCAGGCCGGCGGAGTCAGTTTTCGCGCCGGGCGCCATAGTCGCCGGGAGGCAGTACACCGCCGTCTCCACGCCGTTGATTGAGATAGTTATATCTGACGGCCAGTTTTCCAGATACCCGGGGGCCTCTGAACACAGTTCAAAACGGAAGGAGATTTCATTCAGGGTGAGCAGCGGTTGTGGATATTGGGAAACGGTATTCAATAAAATCCTTTGTGAAACCAAATGAGCTGCGCCCCCTGCTTCTCACGGGAGAGTAGAAGGAACGACCGTGTCATGAGGAGTCGATGGGGCCCGTTTTCATCAGCCAGGCCGCAGGTGGGCTGAACATCGCAGAATAGTAATTCCCTATCGGCATATCCATGGAAATACTCTTATTGACGGAGTCGATGGAGGAATCGAAGGTTTCTAAGTGAAAGGACTGGATGCTGCAGGTACAAACCGCATGGAACCGTGAACCCTGGGCTGAGTCTCCGTCACGATGAGATGGGCCTCCTCCAGTGTCTTTACATGGAGCGCGGCGGAGGACAGGGGATGTCAAGAATCGAAGCGATTTCCTGCAAGGGGGAGCGCGCGGTATTTCTCAGCATATCCAGGATTTTCAGACGAAGAGGCGAAGAGAGGGCTTTGCCTATTTTCGTAATTGACTCATGATGGGCTGGATTGCCCAGATGCAGATAAATATTTCTTTCTCCAATAATTCTGACAGTACGTTTTTCCCTGGGTGACATGACAGATTCCTTTCTTCCATTTTTTTATATTTTTCTTCTATTAATTATAACTCTTTATTACATAAAAAGTAAAGTAAAAAAGCAACTTTTACAAAATAAAAACGATAAAAATGTGAAATATGTACAAAAATAAAAAGAATATATAAAAGTATATTGTAAAAAAGAGACGAAACGATCTAAAATAAATTATGTAATAAAAACGCGCAATAAGTAAGGGAGGAAATTATTATGAAGAAAATGGTTGCATTAGCAATGGCAGCAAAGATGGCACTGTCACTGACCGCATGCGGCAGCTCTGAGAAACCGGCGGAAACTGCGGCGCCTGCGACGGAGGCAGCAGCTCCGGCAGAAGGCTCATCCGAAGCGGCTCCGGCAGAGAGCACGGAGAGCAAAAAGCGCTGGAGGGTAAGAAAGTGGGATTCGCCCAAACCGACAGTATGTCGGCATGGAGGACAACTGAGACTGACAGCATTAAGGAGTATGTTGAAAATGCAGGCGGCGAATTCATCGTGAAAGACGCAGGCGGCGATATTGCCACGCAGGAGTCCGATATCCGCGATCTCGTAGCGGCAGGCGTAGATTATCTCGTCGTTGCACCGCTTGAGAATAACGGGCTTCAGGGCGCTTTTACAGGAAGCAATGGAAAGCAATATCCCGGTTATCCTGGTTGACAGGGCGATTGACGGTGAAGCGGGGAACCCATTACACGACGGCGATCATGTCCGATTTCATCTGGGAAGGCGAGCAGTGTGCGAAAAAGCGCTCACCGAAGCATTGCCGGACGGAGGAAATGTCGTAATTATCAACGGCGGCTATGATTCATCCACCTCCACAGACAGACAGGACGGATTTGTAAAAGGCCTTGACTCCTCCAAGTTCAAGATTGTAGCGGAACAGGACGGCGAGTGGCTGATGGATAAGGCTCAGGCTGTTATGGAGAATATTATCCAGGCCCAGGGCGGAGAGAATATTGACGCAGTATTCTGCGTAACCGATGATATGGTTCAGGGTGCGATGAACGCCAAAGCGGCAGGGCTGAAACCGGGCGAAGATATCCTGACACTGGGAATCGACGGAACCAGGGCGGCATTTGAGGCGATTGAAGATGGAAGACAGCTTGCTTCCTGCACCTGCTCCCCGTATTTTGGCGAGATTGTAGTTGAAACTATTACGAATATCATCGATGGAAAAGAGGTTCCGGCTCATATCACGAATGAAGATACCCTTTATACAAAGGATAACGTGGTAGTGGAATTAGGTTTCTAATGATTTATCGTTCATGAACGGTGGAAGGCACGTTTCTGCAGCCTGTCACCGACAAAAGCAATTTTCAAACACGCGCTATAAAGACTGCCGCAAAAATCAGATTTTTGCGGCAGCCTTTTGAAGGAATAGTAGGAAAAAGGTTACTGTATCGGCCGCAGGACTGTGCTGTTTGGCAGTCTGTGAACAGTAATGTAAAAAGGAGACGCTTATGGCAGAGGTTTTACTGGATATAAAAGGTTTGGAGAAGACATTTCCCGGCGTCAGGGCGCTTAAAGGAGTTAATCTGACGGTGAACAAAGGTGAGATACACGCGCTGATGGGGAAAACGGGGCCGGAAAATCCACGCTGATCAAGGTGCTGACGGGAATCTACCAGAAGAACGGCGGCACGATTTGTTTTGACGGAGAAGAGATAAATGCCAGGACGCCGATAGAGGCAAATGAAAAGGGAATTTCCACGATCTACCAGGAGTTAAACCTGGTTCTGTTCCAGACGGTTTATGAGAATCTTTTCTGGGACGGGAACCGAGAACGAAATTCGGCAGCATTGACAGAAAAGCCATGATCAGCGAGGCAAAAAGGATTCTGGAGGAACTGGGGATTGAGATTGATGTGACCAGGCCGTTAAAAATTATTCCACGGCGATCCAGCAGATGGTGGCTATCGCCAGGGCCGTGAGCATCAATGCGAAGCTTGTGATTATGGATGAGCCGACCTCTTCGCTGGATACCCATGAGGTGCAGGTGTTATTCAGGATTATCAGACAGTTGAAAAGTAAGGGAATCAGTGTGATTTTCATCAGCCATAAGCTGGATGAAATTTTTGAAATATGTGACCGCCTGACCGTATTTAAAGATGGTGAGTATGTGGGAGACTACGATATCGGTGAGCTGAACCAGCTTAAGCTGATTTCACTGATGGTGGGAAAGGGACACGGTAGAGCTTGAAAGGAACAAGCAGGGATATGGAGTTCGCGAATGCGAAGGTCATAGCCGAGATGAAGGACATCCGCCAGGGGATGCGGCTTAACGGCATCAATATTGAGATTAAGCAGGGGGAAGTGGTTGGCCTTGCGGGCCTCCTTGGCTCGGGGAGGACGGAACTGGCGCAGGTGCTGTTTGGTTCCGGCATGCCTGATAACGGAGAAATTTTCTGGTGGGGAGAAAAGGCCGGTATTCATTCTCCTGCCGATGCGATAAAAAGGGGATGGGTTTCTGTACGGAGGACAGGAAGACGGAGGATTATTCCCCACCTGTCCGTCGGGAAAATATTACGATTGCCCTGCTCCCGAAACTGAATTCCTTTGGTTTTGTAAAGACAAAGGAACAGGATGAAATAGTCAGGAGTTATATTGACCGGCTGAAGATAAAGACGCCGACGCCGGAGCAGGCCATCTGTAACCTGAGCGGCGGGAACCAGCAGAAGGTACTGCTTGCCAGATGGATGTGCATGAATCCAAAGCTGATGATTTTAGATGAACCGACCCGGGGAATTGATGTGGGCGCCAAAGCGGAGATTGAGCAGTTAATCCAGGAATTTTCAAAGAACGGAATATCGGTTTTGATGATTTCCTCGGAGATTGCGGAGCTGGAACGGAATTGCGACAGGATTATCGTCATGAGGGAGGGCAGAGTGATCGGCGAACTGGCCGGGGATCAGATCAGTCAGGATAAGGTGATGGAAACCATCGCAAGAGGCAGTGAAAGTGAGGGAAAAACGCATGAATAAGACAAAACAGGATTATCTTCAGTTCGTAAAAAATACAGCGCAATCACGCTGCTCCTGTTTTTGTGCTGTTAAACTCCTTATTCACCCCGAACTTTTTCAGGATAGGAAATTTAAATAACGTGATTACCCAGCTTTGTCCGACCATCCTCTGCGGGATGGGGATGACACTCGTTATCTCCACGGGAGGAATCGATATTTCCGTCGGTTCGGTCATGGCCCTGGCGGGGGTGCTGACAGCCAGGCTGATGCCGGAGACGGGACTTCCTGCCGCTGTGCTTGCCGCTGTGGCGGTGTCTGTCGTCGTGGGGCTGCTTTACCGGAATTATGGTCGGCAAGCTCAGATTACAGGCAATGGTTATCACGCTGGGACTGATGCTGGGGCTGAGGGCGTGGCCCAGGTGCTTTGTCGGAGGCCGCGACATCTATTTCAACAAGCTGGGGGAAGTGGGAAAACAGCTATCCCTTTGGGGAACCTACAAACTGGGGGCGTGATTCCGGTGCAGATTATCCCTATTGTCCTGTCCGTGGCAGCAGTCTGGGTGATGATCGAAAAAACGGTGCTTGGACGTCAGATTCAGGCGGTGGGAGATAACTTAAGGTTCAGCTCCCTGGCGGGAATCAACACAGCCAGGACACTGATGATTGTATATGGGCTGAGTACCTTTTTGCAGCATTTGCCGGGATTTTCCAGGCGGCGAAGGTATCGGTCGCAGCGGGAAGCTCCCTGGGACAGCTTGCGGAGCTGGATGCCATTGCGGCGGTCGTCATAGGCGGCACGCCGATGAGCGGCGGCTAAGGCCCATGTGCTTGGAACCGTGGTCGGGGCCCTGATTATGCAGATGATCACACTGACCTGTGTGATGAATAATATACCGGATCAGTATGCCCAGGTGTTTAAAGCAGCGATTATCGTATTTGCGGTATTCATTCAGAGAGGCAGGCGAAGTAGGAGGTTAAGAAGTATGAAATTAATAAAGAAAATATATAATTCGTTTTATTCGAGAAGTACTATCTTAGCATTTCTGCTTCTGGTAATTATTACAAAGCATTCTATTTCAGGATAAGAACTTCCTGACAACTGCCAATGTGTTTAATATTTTGCTGAAAGCGGCTAAGAATGGCGGATTTTTGGCTCTGGGAATGACATTTGTCATTCTGTGTGCGGAGATTGATTTGTCGGTTGGCGCCGTGTTTGCCCTGAGCGGTGTGGTCATGGGCCTTACGGCCCAGGTGAATCCGGTGTTCGGAATTGTCTGCGGGCTTTTAGTCGGCGTCGTCTCGGGCCTTATGATTGGCCTGATGGTCACTAAGATGCGCATCTCATCATGGATAGCGTCACTTGCCATGCTCTTCGCGCTGCGCGGGTGATTCTGATTATTGCGAAGAAATCGGTGGCGGTGACCGGGAATGTTCTGACCTTCGCAGGAACAAAGGTTTTAAAGGCGTGATACCCGGAATGAACAGCGGAATTTCGATTCTGATACCTCTCCTGTTTCTTGTCACATTTATCTGTATGTATATATCGAGGCATACGAAATTTGGAATGGGGATGTACGCGGTGGGGGAAACGGCGAGGCCGCCCGGATGATGGGAATTGACGTGGATAAAATCAAAATTAAGGCGTTTATCTGTTCCGGTTTTATTGCAGGCCCTGTCTGGTATTCTTCTGGCTTCCAGCAGCGGCAGTGCAACACTGAGCGCGGGCAATGTCTATGAGACGTATGCGATTGCCATGTGCGCAATCGGAGGTAAAAGCTGTCAGGAGGGAGAAGGCAAATTCTCAGGCACCTTCTTGGAATTTTGATTTATTTTATTATCAACACAATATTTACTTACCTTCCTACCAGTATCTCGGTACTGGCAGTCGATTATCATGGAATGCTGGTGCTGATTTCAGTCGGGGTACAGTCGAGGTGTTCCAGAATATCAAATTTAAAAAAGAAAACAGGTGGGATAAAGTATGATACAGTTAATTAGCAGATGGGGAAGGAAATTGACCCGGGAAATATTTTGCAGGAATACAGCCGAATCTAGTGAGAGACAGTTACTTTAACCTGAACGGAGGTGGGAATGCCGTATCAACAACTGAAACGGCAGATTTCTACGATGAAACGATAATTGTCCCTTTTTCCCCGGAATCCATGCTCTCGGGCGTGGGTAAATCGTGATGCCGCACCAGCGCCTTCATTACAGAAAGAAATTCACTCTTCCGGAAGGTTTTAAGAAAGTGCCGGGTTCTTCTTCATTTCGGCGCCGTTGACCAGGTGCAGTGTATTTGTCAATGGAATCCGGGTGGGAGGTCCAGGGGATACCTTCCGTTTCACTTTGACATCACGGATAGCCTGAGGCAGGGGAGAATGTGCTTACTCTTTCCGTGACAGATGGACGGAGCAGTCCCTCATGCCAGAGGCAAGCAGAAACTGCAGAAAAAAAAGGAAAATACGCCTCTCTTTTCTACACACCTCAGAGCGGGATATGGAAAACCGTCTGGATGGAAAGCGTGGAAAAGGCCTATATAGAAGACGTGAGGATTACGCCTCTTTACGACGACAGCTCTATCGGTTTGAGATAACGGTTCTTAATGCCTGCAAAACATCCGGCGCGGAGACATCCGGTGGGGAAGGCATCTGGTGGGGAGACATCCGGCACAGTGCGTCTGGCTGTTCTGGAACGCGGGGTGGAAATCGGGCAGGCAGAGATTACCGTCCGGCAGGAGAAGGAGATAAAGCAGGTAATCAGCCAGGAGATAAAAGCTTGACGGGTTCAAGCCATGGACGCCAGATACGCCCCATCTCTATGATGTGATAATCCGGTATGGGGAGGACGAGGTGAGAAGCTATTTCGGGATGCGCAAACTATCTACCGGCCGGGACGGGAAAGGCATTCTGAGATTTTTCCTGAATAACAAACCGTATTTTTTAACGGGATTCTGGATCAGGGCTACTGGCCGGAAAGCCTGATGACTGCGCCCAGCGATGAGGCTTTGGTATATGATATTATCAAGCTGAAGGAGATGGGATACAATACAATCAGGAAACACGTAAAGATAGAGGCGGAACGTTTTTATTACCACTGTGACCGGCTGGGGATGATGGTGTGGCAGGATATGCCCAATGGGGGCGGTGAATACAACATGGTTTTTGTGACCCATCTCCCAATGCCTCGGATCCGGTTCGCCAGGGGGTCAGCGACCGTCACTACGGAATATTCAAAAAAAGGACGGGGGAAGGACGGAGACAGTATTACACCGATCTTAAGAATATGGTATCCACACTGTACAATTACCCCAGTATAGCGGTATGGGTTCCGTTTAATGAGGATGGGGCAGTTTGACGCTGCGAAGGCCACAAAAGAAGTCAGGGAAATCGATTCCGGGCGTCTGATTAACGAGGCCTGCGGCTGGTTTGATCAGGGCGGCGGCGATATGTACAGTATCCATAATTACAGGCGAAAGCTGAAGGTAAAGCCGCAGCGAGTAACCGGGTTGTCGCCCTGACCGAATACGGCGGGTACGCCTACCCGGTGGAGGAACATCTTTCCTGTAAGAAAGAATTTGGTTATCAGCATTACTATTCCACCGGTGAAGAGCTGACACAAAATTATAAGAGGCTGTGGGAAGAGGAAATTTATCCGAATTTACAGTATGGCCTGTGCAGTGCAATTTACACGCAGACCAGTGATATCGAGGAAGAGATCAATGGTGTGCTGACCTATGACCGGGAGATTGTGAAGCTGGATGAGGATCAGGTGAAAGAGATGAATGATAAGCTCTATGGAATGTTCGATTCACTTGTATGAGTATGAGGATTGAAATAATAGAAGATAATTGAAACTTTTATTCTCCGGCAGAGTCTAATCTGTGAAAGTGAAACAGGACAGACGAATTTATAAGAAATGAGGAGAAAGAGATGAGATTATTTTTCACAAAAAAAGATTTATGGCAGCAGCAGTTTGCGCCGCCGCACTCAACAAGTATCATACCGGCAGTACCGGTTTACGCGGGCACCAGAACCCAGCAGTCCAGCAATTCCAGAAATGAAAAAAATGAGAAAGGCGGCGGAGCAGGTACAGAAAGCATTTGAAAAAAGGATTTAAACAAACTGGCCGATCTGTGCAGCTATCCGGTGGTCGTCTCCTTTAAAAAGCGGCGAACTGGCGGAATTGAAAAGTAAGGAAGAGTTTATGGCCCTTGGCTCCCAGACCATCTTCACCCAGAAGATGACGGATGCGATCGCCTCTACCAATGTGGCGAAGCTGACGGACGGAGAGCAGGCCGGTACAATGATGGGCGGAGATTACGGATTGACTCTTTATAAGGTGAAGGGAAAATGGAGGATTAATAACTTTTACCTGGATGCGGGTTCAACCGTAAATTCCAATTCAGTGAATATCAGCGATATGAAGGAGATGGCGGAACAAATCCAGAAGACATTTTCATACAAGAGCCTGGAAACCTTGTCTAAGATGTGTAATTATCCAATAATTATCACCAATTCTAATGGAAAGATGACGGAAATTAAGTCAGCCGAGCAGCTGATAGCCCTGGTGAAGATAAGGTGTTCACAGAAAAGCTGAGCAAAGAGATTGATAATACGGATATCACGCGTCTCGAAGAGGTTGGAAGCGCCGGTGTTATGATGGGCGGAGATTCGGGACTGAATATGTACAAATTAACGGTTACTGGAAAATCAACCAGATTTACCAGTAGGCGGAATATGGAAGATACATGTAACAGTTTGGCCAAAGGCTGACCTGTTACGAAGATACCGGTAAGAGCAGGATGGGTCCTGTATCTTACCGGTATCTTCAGTTAAGATGTAATTGAGTCCCGAACAGCCGGATATTTTACGAAGCATCGAGGTAAAAGGAGGTGAGTGTTTTGCCTGCCGCTTTGAGCAGAGACGTCAGCGGCAGCAGGATATTGTCGCGCTTTACGGAGGTCTCCTTCAGGAAGCTTCCAATTATCTCCATAACATTATCCGGCAGAAGAAGCTCGCCGGTGGCCCCGGAAGACCGGAGAATATCGAAGACCGTATCAACAAACGCCCGCCGTTCCTCGGGGACAGCTCTGAAATCCAGGTTTTTATCGTACGGTCAACCAGACAGCTTCCCTCTGTGATTTCTTTCAGCCGAATGAAGTCTCCGTCCCGGATTTCCCAGGAATAGGGATCATGCTGCATCAGTCCTTTCAGCCCGCTCTGAACAATGGTATAGGACTCTTCATGCCCCAGAAGCATGCCTACTACAGAGGACTGAGGGAGAAAAGTTCGGACAAGGGGAAGCGCAGTGCGGTAGCCCGGCGTATCAAGAACCGCCTGGCTGAAGCCTGGGCCGTCATAATTGAATACGGCACGGATTCGCGGCGTGATATCGGGAAAAGTGCAGGCGGCGGAAAATACGGCCAGGTTGCCGCCTTTTGAATGGCCGCCCACCCAGACAGAGCCCGCGGCAAGAGAGGCCATATTCGACAGATAATAACAGGCCGTCCACTGGCCAGGGAACAGTATCCTGAAAGCCAAGGTTGAAATCCTCCTTCCAGCCAATCAAAGTTCCGTCGGTACCGCGGAAAACGACAAAGATATCTCCGGAGCCGAGAAGAAGAGTGATGGCGAGAACTGCATTTCAAGGTCAGGCGATTTGATATCCCTGTAAGCAGTCAGACGCAGGCCGGAGAAGCGGCGGCTCTTTGCCATTTCCTCAAGCAGACGCTGGTTTTCCAGTGAGCGGACACGCAAAGCCGCTTCCTCTCAGGCAGCGAGAGTATGGCGGCCGCCGTTTCTTTGACTGCGGGCGCTTCCTGGGGACTGTCTGGTATCAGGCCGTCAAAGTGAATGTAAGACATTGCGGAAAAACAAGGCCGTCCACAGCAGACAGAGGAACTTCCTCCAGTGTCTTACTGCCGTGGACGGCGACATAATCAATAATACCGGGAAAAGACGTATTGGAATCGGGCATGACAAAGCCTTTTCTTTTTAATATATTCCGCGCCGGAAAAGGTGTTACTGTTTACACCATGCCAAAAGGCGGCATGCTGTAAACAATAACACACTTTGCGATGCACAGAAACTGCAAAAAACGCAGTTTCGCGCCGTGAAACTCGGGATTTTCGTGCAAAATGCGCACGAAAAACCTCGCGGAATACAACCTGTGAACAGTAATAAAAAGATTCGCCGGTTTAGCCGGAAGCTGTCTTAACGCTTACAGCATTTTTTTGGCATCCTTAAAGAAGGAGACAATAATCATCACAATAATCACTGCAATGGGAAAGGCAGCTATGATCGATACCGTCTGCAGATTGGCCATGGAATTATCGCTGAATACCAGTGCGATAGGCAGCAAAATCAGCATGATGGACCAAAATACCTTGATACCCATATGAGGTTCCTCGTCATTGTCAAGTTCCTTATAGGAATAGGAAGATGCGACCAGTGCGATGGCATCAAAGCTGGTTGCATAAAAAGGCAATCATCGTGAGCGCCAGAAGAATCAGTACCAGCGGCGCCAGCGGAAGCGTGCGGACAATAGCGATAATCGTAGTGTAGAGATTACCGGTTGCCGTATAGAGTCCAATCACGTCGAGCTTGCCGAACACCTGTAAACCAAGGCTGTAGTTGCCGAGGATAATAAAGCTCGTAAATGTGCCTCCAAGACCAAAAATATATCCGCCCAGAATCGTCTGTTTTACGGTGCGTCCCTTTGAAATATTGCCGATAAAAAATGGTGCGGCGACACACCATACCATCCAGTACGCCCAGTAGAAAATAGTCCAGTTCTGCGGGAAGGAGGTGGTTCTCTGCGGATCGGTAAAGGTGGAAAGACTCACAAAATTCTGAATCAGGTTTCCGATGGAGGAGAAGCCTGTCTCTATAATATATCTTGTCTCGCCTCCGAATATCAGTACATAGGCCAGCAGTCCGAAGAACAGGTATACACAGGAAGCGGCCAGCTTCATGATGCCGTGCATGCCTCTGACTACGCAGAAGGTGTAAACAATGCAGGTAATAACCAGGATTAAAATGGTAATCCACTTTGAGTTATCAATTCCCAGCAGATCTGCTGCAATCTGGCTCATCAGAGGAGTTGCCAGGCTGAAGGTGGTGGCGGTACCCGCCAGCAGGGCGAATACGGCGATCAAATCAATGATTTTTCCCGGGCCTTATCGGTCCGGCTGCCCAGCAGAGGGCGGCAGGCCTCGGGAAAATTTCTGTTTATGGCAGCCGCGCACATGGAGCATAAATCCGAAGGATACGGCCAGAATCAGATAGAAGCTCCAGGGATTGGCCCCAGTGGAATAACGGGTATGTACCGGACCATTGCTGAATCGACCCCATCTCCGCCATATGAGGATCCTGAGCGTAGAGAATCCATTCACAGAGTGAATAAAAAGAATATCGGCAGCCAGACCGGAAGTGAACATCATGGATCCCCAGGCGAAATTGGAATACTGCGGTTTTCGCTCCCCTTTCAAGACGGATTTTCCCATATCTGGAAAATGCCAGAAACAGAGAGAATAAAGCTCCCAGCCCACGGCCAGGTAATAAGTTCCCAGTTCCTCTCCTAAAAAGGTACGGATTGACTCAATGATATGCTTTGATGAATCCGGCAGAAAGATAAAGCTGATGCAGAGTAAAAGGATAATTAAAAATGGAATTGCCATCGTAACCCAGTCCAGCTCTTTCTTTATAGTCGTTTTGATGTTTTCTTTCATAGCTGCCTCCTTGTTGTTCAATTTTATTGTTTTAAATCAAATATTGAACATATTATAGCATTGAATTTGGAGAAATACAAGAGTATCTTGAAAAAATGGAGATTTAACTGAGGTTTGGAGGACGCGTCCGAAACTGGACCCATGTCCGGTGTGGTGAGGGGGGCGGGCTGAGTCTTCCGTCCCCGTGGGAGGTTGGTCGTGGGGGAATCCGGCCGGAATGAATTGCTGCGGGAATCGTTTGCACTCTTTGGAGTGCGCATCAGTTTTGTATCGGCCACTACGTGTTTCCGCAGGCAGATATCAAATCTAGCGCCTTTCATAAAGGCGCAGTGAAGGCATATCGTACTTCCGTACACGGTAGGGGAGTGGCCTCGACAAGCCCCGTGCAGATTAATCGTGAGCGCAATCAAAGCCGCAGGCCGGCGGACGGCGATATTTTTTTTTAAGCACCTGACCTTGGGGCGAAGGGAAGATAAAGTCTGCGGATGCCGCCTAAATCCATCGCTGATTAGCGAGGTCCTCCCGAGCTTAGCAGCGCGATGCAGAGCGGGGTGTGCTCCGCAGACTTGATCTTCGCCCGCAGCCCCAAACCACGACAATCTTTCCCTGGGACGAAAGACTTATATACATCTCACCACCTCCGTCCGCCGGCCGTACCGGCAGCGTCCTCACCTGCTTAATTAATTTCTTGTTTACGAACGAAAATGGAGTGTGCTATACTAGTAAAACAGTACCTCTTATGCAATATGACATGGAAAGAGAGGCGGCATCGCCGCGGGATCGGGGAATGACAGAACGCCATACGAAGATATTGGATATTGTCAGTGAAGAGAAAAAAGTAGAAGTGAACCGGTTATCTGAGATGTTGGGTGTTTCACAGGTTACGATTCGTAGGATCTTGATGTGCTGGAGGAGAGGGGCCTTCTTTCCAGGGAACATGGCTATGCGGTTATGAAGAATGTGGACGACATCAATAACAGGATGGCGGTCCGGTATGATACGAAGCTAAAAATTGCTAAAGAAGCGGCAAAGAGTGTGGTAAACGGTGAAACCATCATGATAGAGTCGGGATCGAGCTGCGCCCTCCTGGCGGAGCAGCTGGCGGCGGATAAGAAGGATGTTACGATTATCACAAATTCCGCATTTATAGCTACCTATATTAGAGAAGTATCCGTAGGGAGAGTAATTCTTCTGGGGGAGAATACCAAAAGGAGTCACAGGTCATGGTAGGCCCTCTTGTCAGGCAATGTGCAGGGGAATTTTCGTTGATAAACTGTTTGTGGGAACCGACGGTTTTCTGCCGGAAATCGGTTTTACCGGCGGTGACATGATGCGGACGGAGGCGATGAAAGCAAAGTCTGCGAAGAAGGTAATTGTCGTTACGGGATTCAAGTAAATTTTCGAGACAGGGAGTTGTGGTACAGTTCAAGCTTTCGGAAGTGCACAGCGTTTATACGGATAACGGATTCCCAATGAATCGAAGAAACTTCTGGAGGAACAGGGGATTCGGGTATGCGTTCCGGAAGAAGGAAATTAAGAGTTTTGGCACTCGCACGGATTATATGGAAAACAGGCAATGCAAACAGTGACGATAACTGTCTGCATTGCCTGTTTTTGTGACGGTCCGGACTGTCCGGGCTGCCACCATTTATATTTCTGCCTGTCCGTGCTGGTGAACCATAAGGCTACATGCTTACACATTCAGGCCGGCATTTTTAAAAAAACATTATAGTATTTAGTCATATCTTCGGGGCGGAGCGCCTTGACATCTTTTAACTGATAGGGGAACCTGAAGCTCTTTTCATACTTTTTCTCTCACCAAATTGGTGGAAGGGAAGCAGATTCACCGTATCTAACCTGTGTTCCTTCAGCAGCTTGACAAATTCCTTTGCATCCTGGATGGTATTGTTGACAGATGGAATGACAGGTATCCTGGCGACAACCGGAACTTTCATGGTTACGGCAAAGTCCAGGTTTTCAAGGATTGACTGGTTGGACACTCCGGTGTATTTAATATGCTCCCTGTCATTATAGTGCTTGATGTCCAGCAGAAGCAAGTCTGTATTTGCGAGGACCTTGGAAAACACCAGCGGAGTGGAGAAAGCTGTAGTCTCCAGCGCGGTATGGATTCCGTTCTCTTTACATTTTTTCAGAAGGGCTGCGGCAAAATCAGGCTGTACAAGGACTTCTCCGCCTGACAGAGTGACTCCTCCTTTGGATTCCTGATAGAAATCCATGTCTTTAAGCACCTCTTCCATGACCTCATCCAGCTCCATCATATTTCCTACAAATGTCAGCGCTTTTCCGGGACATTGGGTGATGCAGCTTTTGCATCCGGTACAGTTATCTGCACTGAAAACCAGATTGTTATTTTCAAAATTCAGGCAGCCTGGGGCATTCACCTCACACAGATGACCGTAGAAACATTTTTTCTTGTCCATAGTATCTGGGTAGGGCGATGCTGCGACTCTGGGTTGGAAACACCAGGGCATCTCAGAGGACATCCTTTAAAGAACACGACCGTTCTGATTCCGGGGCCGTCATGGATACTGAATCTCTGAATATTAAAAAATATTTGCCTTCATAATCATAAGCTCCTATAAAAATGAAAGGACGTCTGAATCGTAATCATTGCATACTATATCACAACAGGATTCAAAAGTAAATAAGTTTCTGTACGTAAATAAAATATTGACAAAATGAAATAAAAGGCGTACACTGAAATCAATAAAATATAAAAATCGGCAAAATGTCTTTGCAGGATTTGGGATGGCTTGAATTTATCGGCAAAATGTCCGAAGAAAACAGCATTGAGGAAAGCACCTTCTTTCATTCGAAGAAAAAAGCGCCGGAAAATTAAGAAAAAAAGAATCGCAAAGCTTTTACATTTCAAGGTTTTGAGGGAGGAAACAGCCATGGAAAACAATCACTTTGGAAAGCTGACGGAACGTATGCATAATTTCAGGGAAGAACTTCTGAATGCGAAGCCGTATGTCTGCGCGGAGCGCAGTACTTACGACGGAAAGCTACCGAATGCACGCGGATAAGCCGGTGGTTCTCAAAAGGCCTATATGCTCCGGAATATTTGGAACATATGACAATTTACATTGAGCCGCAGACCCTGCTTGCAGGAAACCAGGCGTCTGCCAACCGGGCGGCTCCGATATTTCCGGAATATGCGATGGACTGGGTGATGGAGGAACTGGACCGGTTTGAGAAAAGAGACGGGGGATGTTTTTTACATAACAGAGACAAAGGAAAAGCTCAGGGAGCTGGCTCCGTATTGGGAACATAATACGACGAAGGACAGGGGACTTGCGGCAATGCCGGAGTCGAGCCGGGGATTTTCTATGACCTCGGATTATTAAGGCGGAGGGGAATACTTCCGGTGATGCACATTTGGCCGTGGAATATGAAAAAGGTCATGAGACTGGGACTTAAGGATTACGAGAGGCGCACTAGGAAGCGATGGAACGGCTGGAGCTTACGGAGGCTGAGAATTTAAAGAAATTTTATTTTTACCAGGCGATCCTGATTGTCATTGAGGCTATTAGAAATTTTGCATCCCGCTATTCAGAGCTTGCCCTGGCCCAGGCGGCCGGGCTTGAGAAGGGGGAACCTGACGAAATGAGGAGGGCGGCCGAGCTTCGGGAAATGGCACGCATTCTTTCTAAAGGTACCCTATGAACCGGCGGAAAGCTTCGCTGAGGGCGCTGCAGTCCATGTGGCTGATCCATCTTGTGCTGCAAATTGAATCCAATGGCCATTCCCTCTCCTATGGCAGAATGGATCAATATCTTTATCCGTTTTATAAGAAGGATCTTGAAAGCGGAAAAGAGACGGAGGAAAGCGCCTGCGAGAAAATGACGAACCTCTGGCTGAAAACCTTCACGATTAACAAAATCAGGAGCTGGTCCCACCAGTTCAGCGCCGGCAGTCCGCTGTACCAGAATGTTACGGTAGGCGGACAGACGGCGGACAAAAAAGACGTGGTGAATCCGATGACCTGGCTGATTTTAAAGAGCGTGGCTCAGACAAAGCTGCCCCAGCCCAATCTGACGGTCCGTTACCATGCCGGACTCAGCGCTGAATTTATGAACGAATGCATCGAAGTGGTGCGCCTGGGATTTGGCATGCCAGCTTTTAATAATGATGAGATTATTATCCCTCCTTCATTGAAAAAGGGAGTCAAGGAGGAAGACGCGTATAATTACAGTGCAATCGGCTGTGTAGAGACGGCAGTGCCGGGGAAATGGGGATACCGCTGCACCGGAATGAGTTTCCTGAATTTCCCAAATCCCTGCTGATAGCAATGAATGACGGCGTGGATCCGGAGTCGGGGAGTGAAACTGTGTGAAGGCGCGGACATTTCAGGATATGACCTGCTATGGAGACGTGGAACGTGCCTGGGATAAAATTATCAGGAATTTACGAAGCACAGCGTAATTATAGAGACCTGCTGTGATATGGTTCTGGAGGAGACAGTGCCCGACGTGCTGTGTTCCTCTCTGGTGGAGGACTGTATCGGAAGGGGAAAGACACTGAAAGAAGGCGGAGCCGTCTATGACTTTATCAGCGGCCTCCAGGTAGGAATTGCCAACATGGCTGATTCCCTCGCAGCAATAAAAAAATGTGTTTTTGAGGATAAAAGCATGACCCGGCTGAGCTTTGGGACGCCCTGATGAATAACTTTGAAGGGGAGAAGGCTCTGGATTAGAAATCTTCTGCTGGCAGCACCTAAATGCGGCAATGATGAGGATTATGTGATTCTCTTATCCGAAGCGCTTATGCGAGGTATATATCGACGAGATAGAAATATCATAACACCAGATACGGCGGGGGCCGATAGGAGTGCATCTATTATGCCGGAACCTCGTCCATTTCGGCCAATGTGGGCCAGGGCATGGGAACGCTCGCCACACCGGACGGCAGAAAGGCGAAAGAACCTCTGGCGGAGGGCTGCTCACCGAGCCACGGATGGATAGGAAAGGGCCGACGGCCGTATTTAAGACGGTTACAAACTGCCCACAAAGGAAATTACCGGCGGAGTCCTGCTTTAACCAGAAGGACGCCGCAGCTTCTGTCAAAACCTGAAGACAGACAGAAACTGACCATGCTGCTCAGAACATTTTTTAACCGTCTTCACGGCTATCATGTCCAGTACAATGTTTCTCAAGAGAGACACTGAAAGCAGCACAGAAAAATCCCGAGGAGTACCGCGACCTGATTGTCAGGTTGCCGGATATTCGGCTTTCTTTAATGCATTGTCACGCCAGACACAGGATGATATTATAGAGAGGACGGAACAGAATTTTAGAACGGCAGTTTTTAAGAGCAGGAAACGGAGGACAGGAAGACATGGAGTTTTTATTTGATACGGCCAATATTCTGGAGATACAGAAATACATCGCCATTTATCCCATTACAGGGAGTGACCAGCAACCCTTCTATTATTAAAAAAGAGGGGAAGATAGATTTTATCGTCATTTCCGGCAAATCAGAGCAATAATCGGAGCGGGCGTTCCTGCATATACAGCTTACGGCGCCGGATGAAGGCGATGCTCAGGGAAGCCGACACGGTTTTAAATAAGGTGGATGATAAGGTATTTATCAAGGTGCCGGTTAACGAAAACGGTCTGAAGGTGATGAGGCTTTGAAAAAAGACAGGATAGGAGTCACTGCTACGGCAGTCTATTCGAAAATTCAGGGATATCTGGCGCTGGAGACAGGAGCCGACTTTATCGCGCCGTATTATAACAGGATGGAGAATCTGGATATTGATGCCTATGACACTATAGCCTGCCTGGCTGGAACAAATCAGAGCTACGGATATAATACAAAATCCTGGCGGCCAGCTTTAAAATATCGCACAGGTGAATGCTGCTTTGCAGCCGGGGCCCAGACGGCGACGCTTTCGCCGCAGCTTCTCCACGAGGCGATGGGGATGGCGGCCATCGGCTTAAGGCGGTGGCTGATTTTAAGAGTGACTGGGAGAGCGTGTTGACGGTAAAGATTACGACACAATTATAGAGTGGTTTTGATGGAACGGGGTGGCGTGATGAGATATCTTGTAATCGATATAGGAGGTTCTTTCATAAAATATGCGCTGATGGACAGCGCATATTATGTGATGATGACGGATCAGCTCTCCACCCCAAAAGAGGGGCTTGCTGATGAGCTGGTGGAGGCCCTGGGGAAGCTGTATGACAGATTTGCGGGTGAGATAGACAGTATGGCTATTGCGGCCCCAGGGGATTATCGACAGCCGGAAAGGATATTTCTTTACACAGGAGGCGCTTCGATATAACGAAGGCTTTGCCATGAAAGAAGCTCTTTTAAAGCGGGTGTCCAACAAAATCCATATTGAGAATGACGGAAATGTGCGGCAATGGCTGAGGCGGAGCTGGGGTGTCTGTCTGATGTGGAAAACGGAGTAGTCCTCGTCCTGGGTACAATGATCGGGGCGGAATTATTAAAGACGGAAAAACAAGGGAAGTCATTTTTTCAGCCGGAGAGGTATCCTTTATCTGCACGGCGGTACGGAAAAGCCGGATTCCGGGAATATATGGGGGAAACCGCTGCGGCGGAGTGTCGCTTGTAAAGAGGGTGGCTGAAAAGAAGCTGCCCTGTGAAGCGCTGGATGGGAAACGGTGTTTTTGCTGGCGGGAGACGGCGACAAAGCACTGGAATGCCTTGACGATATACGAAGAGCTTGCCATCCAGATTTTTAATCTGCAAAACATCCTGGATCCGGAGCGGTTCGCCATCGGCGGCGGATCAGTGGACAGCCTCTTCTGATGGAGTATATCAGAAAAAATCTGGATGAAATATACAGTGAATTCACCTATATAGTCCAGAAGAGCCGAGGTGGTGACATGTCAATATTTGAATGTGTCCAATCTGTTGGGGGCGCTTGTTTGCTACCTGAAAGAGGAACAGGAGACGGCGCATTAGAGCGTGTCTCAAAATTCATTCCGCCAAATGCGCCGCACATCTGACGGAAAGCAATTTTCAGTTACTGTTCACACGGTTGTGTTCCGCGAGGTGTTTTCGTGCGCATTTTAACAAAATCCCGAAGTTACACGGCGCGAAACGGCGTTTTTTGCCGTTTCTGTGCATCGCGAAAGCGTGTTATTGTTCACAACGCCGCTTTTGGGCGGTGGGTGAACAGTAACAATTTTCAGCCACGCTCCAGTTATTTCTATTCTTTTTTCGGTGTATTTCCCAAATAACTCCAAGACCGAAACAGAGAATACAGACAACGACAGAAACAGCAATCAGGGCTAGAAGCTGGAGCGGTATGAACCTTCGCCGTCTCCTGATAAGGCGGTTCCGGCCGTCTGCCGCGCCGCTGCTGTCACCGGCACCGGCTAAGGCGGCTGTTTCATCTGATATGTTCGGCCGGACGTACTCTTATCAGCCGTTTCAGACTCCGTTCCTTCCTGCCGCTCCACAGCAGTTCCCTTTTGACGGGCCGTCCTCACCTGCAGAATATTTGCCGAAAGGCTGTTTGCGCCGGAAAAAAAAAGTCGTTGATACTGCCCGCCGGAACGGATGAATATCTCCCAGGCAGCAGCCGGTTGGTCTTCTCTTTTCGGGAAGCAGCTCAAGTGTCGGGGATCGGTGCCGCTCAATTCATAGGGCGGCCAGACCAGCTTCCAGATTTCTCCCTTCTTATCCAGGGAGAGAACGAAATCACCCTTTTCCGGCTTCTCCCTGCCATGGTAGGAAGTGGTGTAGGAATACAGTTCTCCCTGATATCGGTAAAATCGCCGTCAGTTCACCGGGTATTTCGCTGAGCGGAAGCATCCTGTCTATCACGTTTTTCAGCGCCTTCCGGGCCGCAGGTGAGTGCGTGGTTTACCGTAATCTGATACAGGTTCCCCTCTGTTTCCGTTATGGTACCGATGATCAGTGCATTCTGCTCGCCGCGCCCATGCCCCACTCGGCATCATGGTCAGGGCGGTCAGAGGAGCGGTTCCTGACAGTAGAAAGCAGAGTGACATACCGTAAAAAATTTTGTTATATTCTTTCTGTTTGTTTCTTGATAAAATATCCCATATATTCCCATTTCCTTTCCTGCAGCCGGTTTTGAAAGTTTATTGTTTTGCGGGAATGGCTACCGGTTAATCTCATTGGCTGTAACAATGTTCTCAAGAAGCCGGTGAAGCGATTCCTCCTGTTTCACCATACTCTTCACAAATCTTCTAATTGAGCAGTTCTTCTGCATCTTTATTAATTGATACTGACGCCTTCTTTTACATCGCTTTAGAGGGATAATCCCAGCGATTTCACCGCAGTTTCCGGATCAGGGCGAGGAGGCTGCATGCCGTCTGGCTCATGTCTCGAGATCCGGTTCACTTTCGAAATGTACCGTCATGGTATATGGTTCTCCGATGTTTGAAAGTTCCAACGACCTTTTTCTTCTATGTTGTTGAAATACTCGGCCAGAAGGCCCAGAAGCCGTCCGTGTCTGCGGGGGCGTCGCCGATATATTCATTTCTGGCATTGAAAACCCTTCACTGTACAAAGGGGCAGACTGTAGACGGCAAAGACATGCTCCAGGGAAGCAGGTTCTCCTTTCTTCACTTTTCCGTTCCACACAATGCGCGCCGTATCGCCGGGTAGAAAATCCGGAACCGGATTGGCGGAAAGTACAGACTGGTCCAGTCTGATGACGGATGCTTTTTTCAGTATCTCTTCATCCTCAAACGGCCTGGCAGTGATTCCGTCCTCGGTAATCTCCGTGATAACGGCGTTAAAAGATTCAGTTCCTTTTTCCGAACAGCCGGCTGCGGACAGCAGCGCTGTCAGGCATATGGCAAACAGAGCGACGGTTCTCGAAGCTTCATACATTTCCTTTTTCTGTTAAGGCGGCTGTGCGGCAGCATTGACGGAAACTGCCGCCGGACAAACCACCGGTTTTTGTTTATTATTATTATTATTATTATTATTCTAAACTATTTTCTTTCTGTTGCTATTACGGCTATCCTAAGAATTTTACATTTCCATTGCAGGATTTACTCAAGATTCATATAAATTTCTCTCTGTAAAATCCGGGTAGTGGATTGACGTTGGGCTTTGGCCTTTTCCTGACAGTAGATTTCATTTTACTTAGTGCAGATAAAACCCGTAAAAAGAACTGAAATATCCGTTCTTTTTACGGGTTTTAGTCGTTAAATGTGCAGAATAGAGAGAAGGAAGTCAGCATCTCTCTGATGGGAAGAATTGAGAATCTGAGGATTACGACGTGCCGCCTCTGGGAATCGTTTGTCCAGATCGGTCCGGACAGATATTTACCGGAAAAATTTGGAAGATATAGGGAATATGACGGCTGTAGCCGGAGGGAATAAACAGTGACAAATATTTCGACAAATGCGTCTTAATAATTGACAAGCCTCTCATTTTATATTATACTTAGTTCGTGGTTAACCATATACAAAAAGATAACTTACATAAGAAGGTTTACAAAGAAAAAGTACGCAGATACAAAGGATTTGTAACGGAAAGTACATAAGCGCTTTACGAAGTAAAAGAATGTACAAAAGTACAAAGACGGCATCCACAAAGAACAACAGAAATACAAAAAAGAAACGACGACAAAAAGATAACATTTTCAAAATACAAAGATAAAGCACAAACCAAATAAATACAAATGAAGAGCTGCTTCACTTTGTATGATATAGCAAACACTATATTGAGCGAATGAAACCCAGCAAAGAACAGGAATACCTGTTTTTGCCGGTTTTAAAGGCGGTGACCTGCACGCTCCGCGCGAAGGAGAGGGGAAATGGCATACAGGGAAGAATTGAAAAACCGGATCAATGAATTTATTGAGTCTCAGACGGGAATATCTGCGTATCGCTGTTCGATTTAAAGGAACAGGACGGGTTTTCCATAGACGGGGACAGGCGTGTCCCTTCGGCCAGCATGATAAAGCTGGTTATCATGGCCGAGCTGATGCGCCGTGTCGGCGCAAACTGTCCCTGGAAGAAAAGATAAAAATTACGCAGGAAATGAGAACCGGCGGAGACGGAGTCCTTAAGGAACTGGAGCCGGGCCATGAATTTTCACTGAGAGAGATACTGACCTTGATGATTATAGTCAGTGACAATGAGGCCACGAATATTCTGATACAGATGCTGGGCATGGACAGGATTAACAGGATGGCGGCAGAACTGGGACTGAAGGAAGCGGTATTGGGCCGGAAGATGATGGATTCAGAAGCGAAAACAGGGCCGTGATAATTTTCATCTGTGCCGATGATATCATGCTGATCCTGAAAAAAATTTATGAGGAAGCTGTGTGGACAGGAAAGCCAGCGCCCTGATGCTGGATATTTTGAAACGGCAGCAGCAGTCGGGACGCCTTCAGCTCTATCTGCCTGAGGACGTGGAAGTGGCGCATAAGTGCGGTGATTTGGATTTTCTGGAAATGACGGCGGAATCATCCTTCTTCCGGGACATCCCTATATTCTGGCCGTACTGACAAATGGGGTGAAACCAATAAGGACGGAAGAGGCAATCGGCAGAATTTCACAAATTATATAAGAAGAGCTTTCGTCCCAAGTTGTGTGGCGCGACGCGATGAAAAGTGAACTTTTCACCACAATCAACTTGGCGTTTTTAAGCCGAAGGCTGAACTGTAACCTTTCGTGAAATGACAGAAGGTGTCCTTTCTTGACAGAAAATATTACCTGCCGTATAATAACAAATAGGAGCCGGGCAGTTACTTTTTTACAGCCACTGTCCTGCGAGGTGTTTTCGTGTGCAATTGCACGAAAATCCCGTGTTACACGGCGTGAAACCGCGTTTTTCAGCGGGGCTGTGATCAGTAATGCCGGAAAGTTTCCGGCGTAGATTTTCATAGGGGGGCAGGGATATGAATCAGGGAGAAACGGTATATTATCGGCGAGTCCAGGACGAATCTGGATAATGCGATTACGAAGGTTTCACGGGACATTTTATATTGCGTTTGAGATCATACGGAGACGGAAGAGATTATTGAGGTAGATTGTTCAAGGACTCTGGAACTTACCAAGGATTTTATCCGAAGGCTGGTTTATCGGCAAAAGTTCGTAACCGATGCAGAGCAAATTGAAGCTGAGGTTAAAAGACGCTACTATGGTTCTTCCACGAAAGCAATCATTGTGGCATACCGCGATGCATTGAAACGTTTTAAGAAA
>VOFE01001067.1_pt1 | contig 22750 bp, 21 predicted proteins | sample 5384071 | NCBI WGS metagenome assembly VOFE01 (sample SAMN12384724, study PRJNA508395) | human gut metagenome | isolation source: healthy gut D | host: Homo sapiens
ATGGCTCTGCATGTCGCGCACGCAGGCAAGCTCGTCGCCACCCAGGACCAAGATGAGCTTGGCGCCTACCTTATCGGCTTGCTTAAACTGGGCCTTGAGCGAACGACCCTGATAGTCGGCCTCGGTCACGATACCTGCGGCGCGAAGCTCCTGCGTAATGGCAAAGACGTTCTGACGCAGCTCCTTGCCGGCGTTGGCGACATAGACGCACGGGGCCTCATCGGCACCCAAATCGCTGCCAAAGGCCTGCAGGGCCAGCAGGGCGCGCTCAAAACCGACAGCAAAGCCGACGCCCGCCGTGGGCTTGCCACCCTCGAGCTCGACCAGGCCATCGTAGCGGCCGCCGCCGCCGATGGAGCCGACGCCGGCGCCAGGGGCCTCGACCTCAAAGACAGTACGGGTGTAGTAGTCCAGGCCGCGCACCAAGGTGGATCCTCGACATACTCGATACCGGCGGCATCCAGATAGCGCTTGACCTGCTCGTAGTTCTCGCGGCACCCATCGCACAGGGGGACACCCATCAGCGGAGCCTCGGCCATGATCTCGCGGCAGTGGTCGTTCTTGCAGTCGAAGGCACGCAGCGGGTTGAGCTCGGCGCGCTCGCGGCACTCATCGCACATCTCGTCGGCGTGATCGAGGATGAACTGCTTAACCTGCTCGCGATAAGCCGGACGGCACTGGGCGTCACCCATCGAGTTGATGAGCAGACGAAGCTTGGAAAGATCGAAGCCCAGGCGCTTGTAGAACTCCATGAGCATGATGATGCACTCGGCGTCTGCCGCCGGATCGGGAGCGCCGAGCCACTCGATGCCCACCTGGTGGAACTGGCGCAGGCGGCCCTTCTGGGGACGCTCGCCGCGGAACATGGCCTCGGCGTAGTAAGCCTTAAACGGCGTGGAGCCCTGGGGCACCAGATTGTTCTCGACGACGGCGCGCACCACGCCGGCCGTGCCCTCGGGGCGAAGTGCCAGGCGCTGCTTGGGCTTGAGTTTGGTGTCGGTGCCCTCGGTAAAGACGCGCTCCAGGTTGGCACCGCTGAACACGCGGAACATTTCCTTGCGCACGACGTCGGTCGACTGGCCGATACCGTGGACAAACACGTCAACCTGCTCGATCGCGGGCGTCTCGATGGGTTTAAAACCAAACGGCTCGAACACGCCGGCCGCAATCTGCTGCATCTTTTGCCAGGCGCGCATCTCGGCGCCGATAAGGTCGCGGGTTCCCTCCGCCTTCTGTGCCTGCATGGGCAAACACCTTTCTTTTGTATCGCGTCATAGGTAGTGGACATTATACGGCACAGTAAAACGCGGCGGCGCGCCTGACCGAACGAGGGTATGGGGACTCGTTCGGCCAGACGCGCCGCCGCGGCAGCCGATCCCTTTTCCTCCGTCCCCTTCGGATCACGTGATCTGTTGGGGACGGAGGAAAAGGGATCATTTCGTAGGCCCGTGGCCGCCTTGGAAACCGAATGATGGTACGAGCATCCATTCGGCTTCCAAGGCGGCCACGGACAGAACGGGGCGAACAGAAAAGAGCAACGGACGTCTACTCCCCCACCACGCTTGCGCGCAGCTTGGCGGCGATGGGCTCCGATGCCAGCAGGAACACGAGCATGACCACGGAGCACGCCAGGCACACGATCCAGGTGCTCGCAAAGGAGCCCGAGACGGCAAAGAGCACGTAGACCTGCCACAGCTCACCGACAAAGCTCATGCCGGCAAGCACCGCCGAGGTAGCGATAACGGTAAGCGAGCCCAATACGCGGCCACTCACCTTATCGGCAACATGGCCGATAACGAGCGAACCCACGACACTCACCACGGTGGAGATGGCATTGGAGACGTTGTACTGCGCAAGGGAAATACCCAGGTCGCTGACGATCAGCGGCTGGAACAGGCTCATGCAATTGACAAAAATCGTGTAACACGTGGCCATGATCACGAAGCCGGAGGCCACCACGAGCCAGCCGGGGAAGAACTTACGCTGCTGGGGCATACTGCTCCTTTAGACAAACGAATAGCCTGCGCCGGGCGCCGGTAGTGCCCAAGATTGCCTTGAAAGACAAGGGCATAGGCCTTACGGCCATGCCCGCAGGCTTGAAAAGCAAGGTTGGGTGCTACCGGTGGTCGGCGATATAGCCCAAAGCGACGGCGGTATAGGCCGCGGCACCGAGGGGAAGCTCGGCATCGTTAAAACGTGCCTTGGGATGGTGCTGGGCAAAGTGTTCGTCCGTGTCGGTTACGGCCGCGCCCACGGTAAAGTACGCACTCGGAATCTCGCTCGAGATAAGCGCGAAGTCTTCACTCGCCATGGCATGGAAAAGCGACAAGAAAGCCGCCTTGGGCAGCACTGCGCCCACGTAGCCAAGCGACGCCTGGGTCATATCGCTGTCGAGTACAAGCGGCGGAACATCCGAAAGCGTCTCGATGGTCGCCGGCGTACGATATGTTGCGACAACGCCGTTAACGACCTCGGCGATGCGGGTCTTGAGGTGAGCCATGAGCTCAACATCAAAGCCGCGCAGCGTTCCCTCGAGCACGCAGGTGTCGGGGATGACGTTGGCCGCCAGGCCGCCAGCAAACTTACCGACGGTAAGTGCGACCTCCTTGGCCGCCGGCACTTCGCGAGCGATGAGCTCCTGAAGCGCCAGATGCACATGGACGCCGGCCGTGATGGGGTCGATGCAAATCTCGGGGCTCGAGCCATGGCCGCCCTTGCCCTGAAGCGTGATGCGAAAACCGTACACGCCCGAAAGCGCCGGGCTCCCATAGAGCACCAGGCCGAGCGGCGATTGGCTGTTGACGTGCATGGCAAAGGCAGCCTGGGGGCGCGGGTTCTGCAGCAGGCCATCGGCGATGGCAGCGCGCGCCCCTTCAAAGGTCTCCTCGCCCGGCTGGAACAGCAACTTCACCGTGGCGTTGGCCTCCACAAGCTCGGCCTCGCGGGCCTTGAGCAAACGGGCCGCACCGAGCAGTGCCGTCGCGTGCATATCGTGACCGCAAGCATGCATGCAGCCATTGGTGGATGCAAAGGGCTCGCCGGATTCCTCGACAACGGGCAGGGCATCCATATCGCCTCGGAGCATGACGACCGTTCCGGCCTGCTCGTCCTTGCACGTGCCATTGCCCTGAGCGGCCGCGGCCGCACCGGCACCGATCAGGCCAACGACGCAGGAACCGTCGACGAGCGTGGTATGGGGGATGTCCATCTCGTCCAGACGTGCCTGGATATAGGCAGACGTCTGCGGAAGATTGTTACCGAGCTCAGGCATCTGGTGTAGATCGTGTCGCCACGCAGCGAGCTCGTCTGCAAAAGCCCGAGCTTCTGCGACAAGACCGTCACCGATAGCGGTCTGCGCCGCTGTGGTAGCCTGAGGCGCTGGTTGCGGTTGAAAATCGGACAGAGCTGATGCCATAGAAGCCCTCCAGTAACGTTTTTGCAGCACGCACTTTGATAGCGTAAAGTGCAAGGTACAACTGTAAGGGCATGACATAAAAATGCCGCCCTGGGAGGGCGGCGCAACAAGTTGTTTACAATTGCGGGTGTGATTTTCGGCGCAAGAAATCGAAATGCGTCTCGCTCAAGATAATCGAAAGAAAGATGAGCGCGAAGCCGGCGAGCAGGCGCGAGGTGAGCGCCTCCCCCATCAGCAGCACCGAGAACAGCACGCCCGAAGGCGACTCCATCGAAAGGAGCAGTGAGCCCGTCGAGGCCGAGACATGCGCCAGGCCGACGTTTTGGATGAGCAGAGCCGCGCATGTGCAACCAACCGAGAGAAACGCCATCGCGCTGATAAAGCTCGGCGTCCACACGGACAGAGGCGCTTGGGTCTCGAATAGCAGCGACGTTGCCAGGCTCAGCACGCCGTTGCCCACAAACATCCAAAACGTGATGACGTTGATGTCCATTTTGCGACCGTACTTGGCAGTCACCGCCATCTGGATGGCGAAAAAGACCGCACCCGCCAGCGTAATGACATCACCGATGTTGAATTCAACGCTATCGAGCGCCACCAGCCAATGCCCGCCAAGCACAGCAGCGCCGCGCCCAGGTTATAGCGGGTGAGTTTTTCGCCGCTCAGAAAATAGCTCGCGAACGGCACAACGATGCAATACGTGCCCGTCAAAAAAGCATTCTTGCCCGCCGTGGTGTGCGCCAGACCGACTGTCTGCAGGGCGTAGGCGGCCCACATAAGTGCGCCCATGCCAAGTCCGACGATAAGGTTGCGGGCGTTGAGGTGCGCGATGATGCGCTTGTGGAAGATGAAAAACATGACCAACGCCGCAGGCAGAAAGCGCACGTAGAGCAGTTCGAACACCGGAATGGTGTCGAGCGCGTCCTTCATGGTCGTAAAGGAGTAGCCCCAGACGACTGCCACCGAAAGCAGCAGGACTTTCCAGAACAGCGGCGAGCGAGCGCCGGCGCCGCGGGAGGTGCCGCCCGCGCCCAGGTCCTCGCGAGCAACAGGGCTATCGGGCATCATTTCGATATTGTCAGTGGCATGCTGGGCCATAGGGCATCCTCGCGCTCAATCTGGGCGTGGTGTCCGCACGCGCATGGCTGCGTGCCGCCTCATGGTCAAATAAAAGCAGGGCGCACCGGACCCCCGGCACGCCCCGCTACTGTAGCAACAACCGGCGTTGCATCGCAATCCAGCCCACTAAAGTACCGACTTGAATAACCTCGATGTTCCGTCAACGTCAGCGAAAACGGCCCCAAGCGAGCAAAGGTGACGTGAAATCAAAACCACCCCTAAAAGGGGTGGTTTGCTCTTAGGGTATAACCCTTGGATTTCCGGCACGCGTCTAAAGGCGCCGGCCCTCACGGGGTTCGGGCCGCACTGCAGATTGACCCGTGACGGGCCGGTCAAACCGGCGCTATTTACGCCCCGGCCCCCTATCGAAGGGGTCCTCGTACTCCTTGACGCTCAGCCGGTCGATCGCGATGTCGGCCTTCTCCTGCTCCCGGATGTACTTCGCGATGGTGGCCTCGTTCAGGCCGACGGTGGACACGTAGTAGCCCTCGGCCCAGAACTTCCTGTTGCCGAACTTGTACTTCATGTTCGCGTGCTTGTCGAATATCATCAGCGAGCTCTTCCCCTTCAGGTAGCCCATCACGCTCGATACGCTGTACTTCGGCGGTATCGCCAGCAGCATGTGGACGTGGTCGGGCATCAGGTGCCCCTCGATGATCTCTATCCCCTTGTACTGGCAGAGCTTCCTGAAGATCTCCCCAAGGTCGGACCTTATTTGGTTGTAGATGACTTTGCGCCTATACTTCGGCGTGAACACGACGTGGTACTTGCACATCCACTTCGTGTGCGACAGGCTGTAGGCCTTCTGGGCCATACGCCACCACCGCCCTCTCGACTCGGATTCCTTGCGGCCTGAACAATCGCAAGTGTCCGGCGAGGGGCGGCTTTGTAAACCGTTTGGCCCCACCCGCATAGCGGGTGGTTTCTGATGCGGCGCTGCGCGCCCCGCACAGGCTAAAGCCCGTAATGAAAGGGCGCTGACCTTCTGGTCGCGCCCCTTGAAATTGAACGTCAGATTGCCGCTTGGGGCCGTTTGCAGCGTCGAGCCGTTACGCGGTTTGGTAAAACCGCGTAACTAGATTAATTTGGTTGATTCCAGCTTTTCGATGATCCAGTCGTTGGCTTTGATGACCGGGCGGCGGAAGACGACGCCCAGGGCCAGTGACGGAATCAGATAGCTCGCCAGAATGCCTAGCTCAATCCAATACTCCATATGGTAGGCACCGGCCATGGCGGCATGCATGGCGTTGATGCCGTGGGTGAACGGCAGGAACGGATAGATCGCCTGGAACACGGGGCCGGTCATCTCGATGGGGAACGTGCCGCCCGAACCGCCGACCTGCATGACCAGCAGCACAACGGCGAGCGCCTTGCCGATATCGCCAAACGAAACCGTAAGCGTGTAGACGATATTGGAGAACACGAGACTCGCGACCCAGCCCGCCAGCACAAACTGCAGCGGGTCGTCGCACTGGATGCCAAAGAACAGGATGTCGCCCGCACACACGAGCGTTGCCTGCAGCAGGGCCAGACCGCCAAAGAACAGGTAGCGGCCCAGGTAGATCTCGTGCAGGCGCACGGGGATGAGCTCGTTGATAAGCTCATCGTCAACCGAGACCTTCATCATGGCCGCCAGCACAATCGAGCCCACCCAGAGCGACAGAATCGTGTAGAACGGTGCCATGGCCGAACCGTAGTTGCGAATCGGATAGACCGGCTTGCGATCGAGCGCGACGGGGCCGGAAAGCGACACGGCCAGACCCTCGGGATCATTGCCGATCATCGTCTTGATCGTAGCGAGGTCATCCGACATCAAGGCGCCGTCGAGCTCGTCCTTAAACGCGCTGATCTTGTCCGACGCCTCGCCCAGCTGATCAGAAGCCTTGTTGACCAGCTTTGCAGCCTTGGAGAGGCCCTTTGCCAGCGAACCGGACGCGTCGGTCAGGCCGCCTACGGCGCTATCCAGGTCGCCCGAGATGCCATCAAGCGAGTCCAGAATGCCCGAAACCGTCTTCTTGAGCTCCTTGGCCTTAACCGAGAACGTGGAATCGTAATCGGATTTGGCGCCCGCGATGCCGGCCTTGGCATCGGCGATGGCCTGATCGACCTCGGCACGCGAGTTGTTGACCTCGGCCATGCTATCGGAGAGAGACTTCGCGGTGGCCGCCAGATCCTTGGCGTTGTTGCGATACTCCACAGCAATCCTGCTCAGCGATGTTGCCACTGACTTGAGGCTGTCCTGGAGTTTTTCGTCAGTCACCTGATCGGCAAAGCTGCGGAGCTGGTCGGCCGTGGCGTCGATATCGTCGGCACGCGTGTTGAGCGCCGCCGCGGCATCGTTGAGCTGGGACACTGTAAGATCGACATGTTGATTCGCGGCATCAAATGCCTTAGCAAGCTCGGCGGACACGTTGTCAAACGAGCCCGTGCTTCCGTCAATCGCGGCATTGATGGCGTCGTTGGCGTCCTTCAGCGCTTCCTTGGAATCGCTAATACCGCTCTTGACATGCTCCATCAGCTGCTTCGTTGACTCATCGACCGTGCCCGTCTGCTTGAGCATGCCGCTCGCCGACGTCAGCGAATCGGACGTGGAGCTCAAAATGCCCGCCAGCGACGAAGCATTTGCCTGAACGTCTCGCAGGTCCTCAATCGAATCGCCAAGCGTCGAGGACAGGTTGGCGATAAAGTTGCTGACCTGGTCGGTGCTCATGTAATCGAGCAGGCTGGACACCGTCTTAAGACCGATGCTCGTAATGGTCTCGGTAAAAGTTTCGTTAACCTGGCTCTGAACGGCACTCGAACCCTTCTCGGTCACGATCTGCGCAATGGCGTTGGCCTTCTGGTTCTCGTAAAACTCGATATCGGCGTGTTTCACGTCGGTCGAGAAAAGCGTCATCATGTCGGAGCTAAAGCTCTTGGGGATTACGACGGCCGCATAGTAAGCGCCCGACTTAACGCCCTCGATAGCCTTTTCGCGATTGTTGAGCACAACCCAATCGAAGCTCTCGTTGCCGCGTAGGGTGGCGGTCACGTTTTCGCCCACGTTAACCTCGACGGGGATCAAATCGCTCTCGTAACCCTCATCGGTGTTGACCACGGCGATCTTAAGATTGCCGGTGTTGCCGTACGGATCCCAGCTGCCGGCGATGTTAAACCACGCGTACAGACACGGTACGATAATGAGGCCCATCACGACAACCAAGCCGATCACGGAGCGAGACACGTTTTGGACATCGCGCTTAAACAGATGCAGGATGTTCTTCATTTATGCCTCACCTCCTTTGGAGTGCTTGCCAAGCGCGGTGGTATCTCCATCATTTGTGGCTGTGCTGTCGCTGCCCTGAGATTTATGGTGCGAGCCGATATGCGGCAAGCGGCCCGTGGACTGATCGCCGCCCTTGGCACCACGCTCGCTGGCGTTGAGGCCAAACATGTGGCGGGCGGCAGGAATGGCGGCCGTGTGTTCGCGCATCTCGCGACGCAGGTCCTCATCCGAAAGCGCCGAGATGCGCATCTGGGTATTGAGGCTCGCTCGGATATATTCGATATTGATCAGCCAGCCGCAGATGGCAATAACCGAGATGATCCAAATGACAAGCAGGATGATCTTGCCGTTATTGTCGATATCGAGAACCGTCGACAGGACAAAGAGCAGGACCTGAACGCCCACCACGGCGGCAAAACCGCCCTTGATGTAGTACGGGTAGCGATGTTCAAAGGCGACCGCATGATCGAGCAGTTCGCGACGGTACGAATCGGAATCGAGCATGACGCGCATGGCCGTGCGCAGCGAGTAGCGCTGGCGCGGCAGGTCGTTGGACTCGCAAATCATCATACCGGTCGTGGAGAGCTGTTTATCAAAGAGCAGGTTAAGGTTGAGCAGCAGCGGACGCAGCTGCAGGCCGATAAAGAGCGCCACGATCAAGAACACGCCCAGAATGCACAGGTTAAACAGGTAGTTAAACGAGTACATGCCGCCGACCGTCTCGCGCAGCAGATTGATGCCGTAGGTAAAGGGCAGCAGCGGGTGCAGCCACTGGAAGAAGCCAGGCATCATCTCGATGGGGTACATGCCCGACGAACCCGGGATCTGCACGATAACCAGAATGACGCCGATTGCCTTGCCGATGTGCTTAAACGTAGTGGACAGCGCGTAAATGATGTTGACGTACGTAAACGAGATGGCGATGCCGCCCAGCACGAACAGCAGCGGGTTGACGCACTGTACGCCAATGACCAGATCACCCACCGTAACGATGATGGCCTGCAACGCGCCCAGGATCACCATGAGCAACCAGCGGCCAAAGTAGCCTTGGCGCGCCGTAAAGCTGCCAACACCTTCACGGTCGACCTCGAGCTTGTAGATGGCGATGAGCACATAGCCGCCCACCCAAAGCGCCAGATTGGTGTAGAAGGGAGCGATGCCCGAGCCAAAGCTCTTGACCGGATAGATTGACTTGGACGTCAACTCAACCGGAGACGCCATGAAATCTGCCACGTCATTGACATCGACGCCCATCAGATCGGCCAGCTCGCCCATGGACTCGGAGGTCTGCAGCGCCGCGATGTCATTGGCGGCGGTTGCAAGCTTGTCCTGGACCTTGGCAAGCGAGGAATCGGTCTGGGACAGCGTGGTCTTGGCCTGGCCGAGCGTAGCGCTAAGCTGCGCCAACGTGCCGCGCGCATTTGCAAGTGTAGGTGTCATACCCGAGACGATACCGGTCAGGTCGCCCGAAACGGCAGCAAAAGAGTCGAGCGCGCTCGAGGCCTTCGGCAGCGCGTTTTGGCCCAAGTCCGTCTGGGCTTGGCCAAGGTTGGTCGCACCGGTATGAATTGCGTTATTGATAGCGTCACTGGCACCCGAAACAGCCGCTGCGTCATTCGCCATGGCGCTCGACTGCGCGGACAGACCGTCCTTGATGCTCTGAAGCTTTTCATTCTGCTCTCGAAGCAAATCGATGGTCGATACAATGCGCGCGTCAATTTCCTCGGAACCTGTCGACGTGTCATTGGCGAGAATCTCCAAGTGCCCGATAACGGCCTTATTGTGGTCGATCGTCGCTTGAAGAGACTCGAGCGAGTTGTCGATACGGGTGGTCGTAGATGTGACCGCGCCCGTCAGCTTGCCGATGGCAGCGTTCGCAGAGGCCGACGTCTTGGTAAGCGCAAGGCTGCCTTCCGAGAGCGCCTTGGAGAGCGAGGCGATAGAGTTGCCCGCCGTGGTGCGAGCTTCGCTCAGCAGGTCGTTGCTCTGGGAGATCGCCTGCGTCAGCGACGGTGCCTGGCCTTGCAAGCCGGCAAGTGCCGCATCAGCCGAGGCGATAGCGCCACTCGTCTTATCGATGGCGGCATTCATGTCGCCAATCGAATCGCGCACCTCGCCCAAGGTATCGGATGCCTCGGAGACAGAACTTGCCAACGAATCCTGAGTCTGGGTTGCCTTGTCCTTTAAATCGACTCCGGCATCCTTGGCAATGCTGGCAACGGTCTCGCCCACCGTGGAGACAAATTCCGAGTTGATCTGCTCCTCGATGGTGCTTGCACCGGTGTCGGTAACCTTGGGCGCAATAGCGCTCTTCTTCTCATTGACGTAGTACGTAAGCTTGGGCTGATGGTAGTTACCGTCGAGCATCGAAACCAGGTTATCCGAGAAGTTCTTGGGGATTACGATGGCCGCATAGTACTCACCGCTCTCGACGCCCTCCTTGGCATCGGACGCCGAATCGACGAAGGTCCAGCCCAGTTGATCGTTCTCCTTGAGCTGATCGACAACCTGGTCGCCCGCGTTGAGCTCGCCCACCAAGTCGTTTTGGGTGCCCCGATCGTTGTTGGCGATGGCAATCTTGATACCCTGGGTGTTTCCGTACGGATCCCAGTTGGCCACGATGTTGTACCAGGCATACAGCGAGGGAATAACGCACACGCCAAGGGTAACCACCAAGGCGACGGGGTTCACAAGCAGTCGCTTAATGTCGCGCTTAAATATCGCAAAGGACACCTTTGCATTGGATAGTTTGCTGCCGAGACTCACGCTTGGACCATCCATCCTGTCGTTAAATCGAATCGTACTATCGACAACCATTGTACGGAGGCGCTTTAGTGCCTCACGGCACAATGGTGCTGAGTTTTGCGGGTAGCAATATACTACGAAGATGAGTTAGCGTACAGATGTACAGTATCCTAAATTTCAGCAGGTCACAAAACCACAACCCGCACAAATTATCAATCCGACTAGTCATTGGGGACGTTCTTAAACGACTAGTCAAACAAGAACGTCCCCGATGACTAGTTTGGACCACGAAAGCGTCGCTGGTTGAGCATAAGTCAGCGAAAACGCCCCTAAGCGAGCAAGGTGACGTGAAAGAGGAGGGAAGCGTACTTCGGTACGCGACCGACGATTGAACGTCAGATTGCCGCTTAGGGGCGTTTGCAGCGTCGAGCTGTTACGCGGTTTGGTAAAACCGCGTAACTACCTAACTACATCAAGTTGCAGACAGCTGCCGCGAAGGCAACGGGGTCCTCGGGCAAAATGCCCTCGACCAGCAGGGCCTGATCGTAGAGCAAGCCGGAGTACTGTTTGATCTTATCGGCGTCGCCGGCCTTCTGGGCAGCGACAAGCTTGGCGAAGACCGGGTGCTTGGCGTTGAGCTCGAGCACGCGCTGGCTCTTGGGCATGCCGTCGGGCGCGCCCTCGGGTCCCTTCTGGAGCACCTTCTCCATCTCGAGCGAAAGCGGGCCCTCGGTGGTGATGCAAGCGGGGGCATCGGTCAGGCGCGCGGAGACGGCAACTTTCTCGACCTTGTCACCGAGCGCCTCCTTCATAGCGCTAAAGAGGTCCTCGTTCTCCTTGGTGGCGTCCTCGGCCTCCTTCTTTTCGTCCTCGGTCGCCAGGTCAAGATCACCGGTCGCGACGTTCTTGAACTCCAGATGACGATCCTCGACCTCGGGCTCGGCACCATCGGCCACAGCCTTCTCGGCAGCCTCGCGGGCAGCATCGTCCTCGTAGATCTTGGGCATATCGGCGGCAACGTACTCACGCATGGCCTGGAAGGTGAACTCATCCACATCCTGCGTCAGTAGCAGCACGTCATAGCCGCGGTCGAGCACGCCCTTTACCACGGGCATCTTGGCCAAGCGCTCACGCGAGTCACCGGCGGCGTAGTAGATGGCCTTCTGATCCTCGGGCATGCCCTTGGCATACTCGGCCAGCGTAATCATCTTCTGTTCCTTGGCAGACCAGAACAGCAGCAGATCGGCGAGCTCATCGGCCTTCATGCCATAGCTCGAGTAGATGCCGTACTTAAGGCCGCGGCCAAAGTTCTCAAAGAACTTCTCGTAGGCCTCGCGGTCGTTGTCACGCATGTCCTCAAGGTCGGCGGTAATCTTCTTTTCCACACGCTTGGCGATAGCCTTGAGCTGACGGTTCTGCTGCAGCGTCTCGCGCGAGATGTTGAGCGACACGTCGGCGGAATCCACGACGCCGCGGACAAAGTTGTAGTAGTCGGGCAGCAGGTCGTCGCACTTCTCCATAATCAGAACGTTGGAGCTGTAGAGCGCCAGGCCCTTCTCGTAGTCCTTGCTGTACAGATCGAACGGGGCGCGGCCCGGCACAAACAGCAGGGCGTCGTACTCGAGCGTGCCCTCGGCATGGAAGCTGATGGTGCGCGCGGGATCGTCAAAGTCGTGGAACGTGGACTTGTAGAACTCGTCGTAGTCCTTCTGCTCGACATCGGAGCTGCGCTTCTTCCAGATCGGTGTCATGGAATTGACGGTCTCGAGCTCCTGGTAGTCCTCGTACTCGGGCTTGTAATCGTCGCCGGCGTCCTCGGGCTTGGGTTTCTGGCGGCTCTTGGACACCATCATCTGAATCGGGTAGCGCACATAGTTGCTGTACTGCTGAATCAGGCTCTTGAGGCCCCACTCGGTCAGGAAGCGATCGTAGGTCTCGGCCTCGCCGTCGGCATCGAGCTTCTCATTCTCGCGCAGCGTCAGGATGACATCGGTACCGTGCTCGGCGCGCTCGCCGTCCTCGATGGTGTAGCCCTCAAGACCGTCGGATTCCCACACATGGGCGACATCCTCGCCATAGGCGCGGCTCACGACCTTCACATGACTGGCAACCATAAAAGCCGAGTAGAAGCCCACGCCAAACTGACCGATGATGTCGACATCCGAACCCTGCTGCTCGGCGTTTTCGGTCTTAAACTCCTCGGAGCCGGAATGGGCGATGGTGCCCAGATTGCGCTCGAGCTCCTCGGCGGTCATGCCAATGCCGTTATCCGAGATGGTAATGGTGCGGGCGTCTTTATCAAAGGAGACGCGAATGGCCAGGTCGCCCTGGTCGATCTTGACGCTCGGATCCTGCAGGCTCTTAAAGTTGAGCTTGTCGACGGCGTCGCTCGCGTTAGAGATAAGCTCGCGCAGGAAGATTTCCTTATTGGTGTAGATGGAGTTGATCATGAGGTCGAGCAGTTTTTTGCTCTCGGTCTTAAATTGACGCATGTGCAGTCCTTTCGCGCTACCCCCGCCCACAAAAACGGCCCGGTCGCCCGAGCCGCATCGCAGACCTGCTATGTTCAGACTTAGATTTTATAACCCATTAGCGCGCATATATACATACGGAATCGAAAAACTGTATGTCTAAGCGCTCCGATGCACCAATTACCAAGGAGTGTCCCCAGCCGGCAGAAAAGGAACGTCCCTATCTGTCATCTACGCGCTTGGCCATCCAGGCATGAGGCTGGCCTTCATCCTCATAGTCCACCGGGGCAATCTGCGTGTAGCCCGCCTTGACATAGAGCGGTAGCACGTATTCCTGAGCATGCAGCTTAATGAGCTTGGCGCCGGCATCACGCGCGGTGGCATCACTGGCCTCGACAATCTTGCTCGCCAGACCGCGACGGCGCATGCTCGGCAGCACGACCACGCGCCCCATAATGTAGGTCTCCCCCGCCGCGACACCTTCGTCCAAGTCGCACGCCGGCGACACCGGAGCCTCTGCGTCAGCCGCGCGCTCAAGCTCTTCGGGAAACACGCGCGAGCAACCGGCAAGCTCGCCGTCTACATAGAGCGTCACATGAATGCAGTTCGGATCCTCGTCGATAGCGTCGAACTCATTCTCGTAGCCCTGCTCGTCCATAAAAACGACGCGGCGCACCAACGCCGCGTCATCAAAGCATCCCGTCTTAAGTTGGATATCCATGCTGCCCTTTCATTCAATGCGAACGTTAGGGACAGATTTTAGCGAAAATGAGCTCCGCGCACGCTAAACTTCGCGCGAGCCTTCGCCAGGCAGTCGTAATGACCCACGTTATGGGCATCGCTCGCGATGAAGCTGTACAGGTTCTGATCGAACAGGCGCTGTGCCGGCTTTTTCTCGCGACCAAAGCGACCGCCGGCAATAAAGTCCGCCGAAGCCTGCAGCTTGCAGCCCATATCGACCAGGCGCTCCGCCACGCTTACATCCTTTTGAACCGCACGATAGCGCTCAGGATGAGCGATGATCACCTGGTAGCCACGGCACTGCAAATCGTAAATCGTGTTCTCGTACTCTCTAAACGCATACGCATCGGCATGCGTCGAAAGCTCAAGCAGGAACTCATTGGTTCCATCAAAATGCAAGTGCTCCGCGGCATCGATACCAAGCTCAACGAGCTTTCGATGGTTGACCTCGAAGCCCATCTGGAGCGGAAAACCGTCAGCGTTATCACGCAGCAGCTCAAAGGCATCCCACATCTTGTCGTAATCAAAATAGGGATCACGGCAGTGAGGGTGCAAACGATTCTGGTTACACCGGCCCGCTTGGCAGCCTCGAGCATCGCCAAGCTCTCATCGAGATCGGCGGCGCCGTCGTCTACACCCGGCAAGATATGGCAATGAATGTCACGCATAGGTCAGCCTTAATCAACTAAACGTTTGCTCGGTTGGTGAAGATGCCCTTTTTGGAAGTCCCCTGATCGTCGGGCCCTTCTTAACCTTCTTACCGTCCTTGGTGTAGTAGGAGTAGTAGTACTCGCTGGTCTCGGTCTCGCAGTAGTTCATGACGGTACCGATGAGCTTGACCTTCTCGGACTTCTTAAGCTGGCCGATAGCGTTGAGTGCCTCCTCGCGCTTGGTGAAGTCCTCGCGCACCACGAACAGCGTACCGTCGGTCAGGCTGGCAATCTCGGCAGCATCGATGAAGGTGCCGACCGGGGAGCATCAAAGATGACGTACTGGAACTTGGCGGACAGCGCCTTTACCAGCTTGGCAAAGCGGTGAGAGACGATGATGTCGGCAGGATTGGGAATATGCGGCTCGGCATCGAGGAAGTAGAAGTTCTTCTGACCCGTCTCGACAATTGCCTGGTCAATGGAGATCTGCTCGGAAAGGACCGCATAGAGTCCGCCGCGCGAACGAACGCCGAGCATATCGGAAAGGGACCTGCGGCGCATATCGGCCTCGACCAGAAGCACGGACTTGCCGCTCGTGGCGATTGCCTGAGCAAGGTTAATGGAAACCGCAGACTTGCCCTCGTTGGGAATCGAGGAGGTAACGGTGATGGTGCGGATGGGGTCGTCCACGCTCGCAAAGCGGATGTTGGCCAGAAGGGTCTTGGCGGCATTCTGTACAACGAGCTTGTCGGTGTTCTTTGCCTTAGCCATGCCTATTTACCACCTTTCATAGCCGGAATTCGGCCAACAACGGGAATGCCCAGGAGCTCTTCTGCCTCTTCGGCACCGCGGATGCGGGTATTGAGCATGTCTGCCAAAACGACATAGGCAACTGCGATAAAGATACCGGCGAGGAACGCGACGGCAATATACAGCGTGCGCTTGGGGCCGCTGGGGGCTTCGGGGGTCTTAGCCTCGTCGATAACGTTGATGCTCTGGGCAGCGCCGACGTTCTGAGCGACCGTACTCACCGAGCTGGCCATGGCCTTTGCGACCTTAGCCGTCTCCTTGGCATCGGTGCCGGTAACCGAAAGCGTAATGACACGCGTGGTGGTCTCGGAGGAAACAGACACCTTGTAGTCATCCAGATCGGTGAGGCCCAGTTCATTGGCGGCGCCGCTCTTAACGCTATCGCTATCCAGCAGCGTGGCGATATCGTTGGAAAGCATCTGGCTCGCCGAGAGATCGTTGTAGCTCATCTGACCGCTATCGTCGGTCTTGGCGAGAATGTACATGCTCGTCGTCGCGGTGTAGGTGTTGTCCATCGCAACAAAGGACACGATGCCCATGGCGATCGCGCAGACCACCGGAAGGGTGATGACCAGCTTAAGGTGCTTTTTGAGCAGCTGGAACAGTTCGAGAAGGGTCATGCAGCTTGCCTTTCATTTCCCCAGTTCGGATTGACAAAACTGTCCGTATATTATCGCATCTTTTTACCGAGACCAAACTCTATACATAAGAAACAGGCTCTCCTGTAAAAATGTCGGAAGCAATCGTAAAATTGCACAACAACGCCGCACCCGAAAGTCAAATGCGGCGTCTACATCAATATCTATGTTGTATCGCTATGCGAATGGCTCGTCCTGCTGTATGGGAAACGTCACCGTAATGGTGGTTCCCACGCCCAACTCACTCGACAGATCGAGCGTGGCATGATGATACAGGGCCGCATGCTTGACAATGGCAAGCCCCAAACCGGTTCCGCCGCGTGCCTTGGACCTACTCTTGTCCACGCGATAGAACCGCTCAAATACCTTGCCCTGTTCTTCAGGCGCGATACCGATTCCCGTGTCGGCGACCGCGAGGAACGGATGGCCTTCGTCGTTGGTGCCGCACCGCAGCGCAACCGTACCGCCGGGTCGATTGTAGCGGATGGCGTTGCTTGCCAAATTATAGATGAGCTCATCGATCAAGCGCGACACGCCTTCGATGACCACAGACTTGGTCTCATGACTTATCGTCACATTCGCCTGACGGGCGACCTGTTCAAGACGCTGCTCAACCGCGTAGATGGCACGCGAGAGCTCAATAGGCTCCGTGGACCCAATGGGCACCGCCTCGCCCTCAGTTGCACGCTCGGCCTCGTCCAAGTTAGACAGCGTAAGGATGTCGTTGACAAGCGCCGCCAAACGGCCCGCCTCACGATAGATGCGACCGCCAAAGTTGCGCAGGTCGTCCTCGCCCTCGACCATGCCGTTTGCAATGAGCTCGGCATAGCCCGAAATCGCCGTAAGCGGCGTCTTGAGCTCATGAGTGATATTCGCCGTGAACTCGCGGCGCATACGGTCGTTGTCCGCTAGCACCGCCATTTGGCGCTTGAGCTCCTGGCGCTGCGACTCGATACGCTCAAGCATGGGGACCATCTCGGCATAGGCGTGCTCATAGCTACGGCGTGGATGGTCCAAATCCACCTCTTGCAACGGCGCGATGATGGCACGGGACTCGCGGCGCGCCATAAAAAACGAGAGTACCGCACCCGCTGCTGCGATAAGCAGCATCGGCGCCACCATCGACAGCAAAATCGCCGCAACGCCAGGCTGGGCCTGCGCCAAGCGGACAACCTGGCCGTTATCAAGGGCGACGGCGCGATACAGCATAATCTCGTCGAGCGTAGAGCTTGCGCGCTCCGCGGAACCCAAACCACTCTCAAAGGCCTCGATGACCTCGGGGCGATCGCCATGGTTGGGCAGTGTAGAAGGCGACGCCTCGTTGTCGTAGGCAACCGATCCATCCTTGTTAATCAGCGTGATGCGCAAGTCCTCGCGATCGAGGCTACGCAAGAACGGAATGGGCTCCTGCTGCTCGTCGAGGGCAGCAGCAATGAGCTCGGTTTCCTGCGCCAGATTGGCACTCGTGGCATCCGCCAAAGTGTTTTGCACAAAGAACGCACCCAGCACCGTAAACGCCACGATAACCGCCATGGCGCAGACAAAGATCGTCACAAAAACGCGGTGCGACAGCGTATATTTTCCCTGGGGGGCGAAGACCACGGGTTACTCCTCCGATGCGGTAGCCGCAATGTCGTCACCTTCGGCACCATCACCGGCAGAAGGCTCGGCCAAGCGGTAGCCCACGCCGCGCACGGTCTCGATGGCGCTGGCATGCTCGCCCAGTTTTTGGCGAAGCGTCTGCACGTGCACGTCAACGGTGCGCGAACCGCCGTCGAAGTCCCAGCCCCACACGCTCTGCAGCAACGACTCGCGGGTAAAAACCACGCCGGGCTTGCGCATGAGGTACTCGAGCAGGTCGAACTCGCGCAGGGTGAGCTTAAGCGGCTCGCCGGCAACGGTCACCTCGCGATGGCTGGGCGAGAGCACGATGTCGCCCACGCTGAGCACATCGCTCGCCTGCTTGACCATGCCGCCGCGACGCAGCAGTGCGCGGCAGCGGCTCGCAAGCTCCATGAGCGAGAAGGGTTTAGTCAGGTAGTCGTCGGCACCGCCATCGAGCGCCATCACCTTGTCGAGCTCGGTGTCCTTGGCGGTAAGCATCATGATGGGCACCGTCGCCGTCAGGCGATCGGCACGCAGGCGACGCATAATCGCCAAGCCATCGGTATCGGGCAGCATGATATCGAGCAGTACAGCATCGGGCACCCGTCGCGCCACGGCAGCTTTAAACTCGCCATCGCACGAAAAGCCCTCGGCCTCGATTCCCTGCTTGCGCAGTGCATAGACCGTCAAATCCCTGATGTTGTCATCGTCCTCGACGTAATAGATCATGTTGAACCCTTTGCGGCCGGCATGACCGCATCTTAACCCTAAAGGTACCTTTACTAGATGGTATCAGCCAAAACGTCCCGTCAAATAATCCGCCGTGCGCGGATCGGTCGGATTTTTAAAGAGCTGCGCGGTGGGCGCGTGCTCCACCAACTCACCCAGCAAGAAAAACGCGACCGAGTCGGAGATACGCGCCGCCTGCTGCATATTGTGCGTAACGACCACGAGCGTACAGGTCTCTTTGAGCTCGCAGGCCAGCTGCTCCACCACGAGCGTCGACACGGGGTCGAGCGCCGAGGTCGGCTCGTCCATCAGCAGAATGTCGGGCTGCACGGCAAGTGCGCGGGCGATGCACAGGCGCTGCTGCTGTCCACCCGAAAGACCCAGGCCCGACTCCTTGAGCTTGTCCTTGACCTCGTCCCACAGGGCAGCGCGACGCAGGGAGTCCTCGACCAGCTCATCGAGCACGGCGCGATCGCGCACACCCATACCGCGCGGACCGTAGGCGACGTTGTCATAGATGCTCATGGGAAACGGGTTGGGGCGCTGGAACACCATGCCCACGCGCTGGCGAAGGCGGCAGATGTCGTAATCGCCCAGGATATCTTGACCATCGAGCGCAATCTTGCCCTCGATGCGGCAATCCTTGATGCCGTCGTTCATGCGGTTAAAGCAGCGAAGCAACGTTGACTTTCCGCAGCCCGAAGGCCCGATGAACGAGGTGATCTGCTTGTCGCGGATCTTGATATTCACGTCCTTGAGCGCATGATGGTCGCCATAGAACAGGTCGAGGCCCTCGACATCGATGCGCGTCGACGAGGCGGCAAGATCCTCTGCCGTGGGGCGAGTCGCATCCCCAACCTCGCGCTCGTGCGCGGCCTCAGCCTGCGCCTCCATGAGCTCCTCAAGCTCTGTAGGCTCCATCGCCGCAGCAGCCGTCATACCGCATACCTCCATATCGATATCAATTCAGCAGTATCGATAGTAGGAATCGTGGCTCATACACACGTGAGCACATTGTCAAGTGTTTGTAAGGGCACGCTGGCTATGCGGCGGGCAGCTCGATGGTGAATATCGTGTGTTCGGGCGTCGATTCACATGCAACGGTACCGCCGTGTGCCGCGATGATCTCCTTGGCAATAGCAAGGCCCAGACCGGCACCACCGCGATTGGTCGCACGCGCCGCATCCAGGCGATAGAACTTCTCAAAGATCACCTTGAGCTTAGCTGCAGGGATAGGATCGCCCTGATTGATAAAGCGCACGCGCACGCCGCCATCGTCTTGGCGCCCGGCCTCAATCGTGATAGTCGAGCCCTCATAGCTATAGGCGACGGCGTTTTTCATGATGTTGTTAAACACGCGGGCCATCTTGTCGCCATCCACGAGCACCGTCAGATCCTCGCGAATATCAACTTGGGCTTCCTTATGCTGCTCGTTGAGGATGGGATAGAACTCGTCAGCCACCTGAGCCAGCAGCAACCCCAGATCAACATAGCCGCGCGTGAGCACGATATCGTGGAAGTCAAAGCGCGTGATATCGAAGAACTCCTCGATGAGCGCATCGAGCCGGTGCGCCTTGTCGAGAGCCACGCCCGTAAAGCGCGCACGTTGCTCAACCGGCAGCTCAGGAGCCTCTTGCAGCAGCGAAAGATAGCCCACCACGCTGGCAAGCGGAGTGCGTAGGTCATGCGCCAAGTACGTGACCAGATCGTCCTTGCGATGCGACTCGTCACGCAGGGCCTGTTGCACCTTGCGCTCTCGGTCACGCACGCGGTTAAGGGCGCCCTCGACCTCCAAGAAATCGCCGTCGATGTTGTCCCAGGTGTCGGGGTGATCGATCAGGCGATCTTGAATACGAGCGGCCAGCACACAATCGGCATGCTGCTCGCCCCGTTCGTAGCCCTGGTAGTACAGGGCGCGGCCACACAAGAACAGCACGCACGCGGCAAGCGCCAGCACAAAGCCAAGCATGTTGAATACAAAGCCGGCATCGAACAGCACCGGCCCTTCGATGCCGCCGAGCGCCATGGCGCCAATCGCCAACGCCATGGCCCACGCGGCGCCGCCAATCACCATGCAGCGGCGCACGATCTCAAATCGATCGATTAGCAAAAAGCCGACAAGCAGCACCGCCAAGATTCCAGCGATGTTATCAATGCCAATCAGCAGCAGGCTCAGCAAAAAGAGCAGCACCGTTGCAAGCGCGCGGTTGTCGACGACCGACCTCACGTATTCAAAGAGTCGATCGGGCACCTCGAACGCTTGCCTATCGTCTTTTGTCATATCAAGATCCTCACAAGCGAAAAGCGTTATTCGATTATGTAGCCGACGCCCCAGACGTTTTTGATAAAGCGCGGCTTTTGTGCGTCGTCGCCGATCTTTTCGCGCAAGTGGCGAATGTGCACCATCACCGTATTGTTGGAGCCGGGCATAAAGTCCTCGTTCCACACCGCGCGGAACAGGTCCTCCACGGCCACCACGCTGCCGCGATGCTCGACCAGATACAGCAAGATTGAATACTCGGTGGGTGTGAGGCGTACCGGTGAACCGTCCACCGTCACGGAACGAGCATCGCGGTTGACCTCCAAGCCGTCGAGCTGAATGGTCGGCGACTCGGCCGCCTGCGCACGGCTACCGTAGCTGGTATAGCGGCGAAGCTGAGCGTGCACGCGCGCGATGAGCTCCAGCGGACGGAACGGCTTAACCACGTAATCGTCCGCGCCAAGCGAAAGGCCCTCGATCTTGTCTTGCTGGGCATCGCGCGCCGTCAGCATGATCACAGGATAGGTATGGCTGGAACGGATCGTACGCAGCAGCTCAAATCCATCGATATCGGGCAGCATGACATCCAGCAGCGCCAGATCGAACTCCTGCTCCAAAATCGCCTTGGCAGCATCGGCCCCGCTATAGGCAATCTGGACATCAAAGCCCTCTTTTGTAAGGTAGATACCAACCAAGTCGGCGATGGCCTTCTCGTCATCAACTACCAGTATGCGCTCGTTCATGCGTGCTCCTCTCGCGCTCCATTATGCCCGAGGCGAGGCACGCCACACACAACAAGCGTGGGTGATTAAGTCGGCCTTAAGCACCCTTGTGCCCGTTCGGGCGCGGATGTGGCCACGCACGCACGCGATGATCGCCGACGCCGGCAAACGATATACTCTAGTTCCAGAAGAGACCATCCGTCGAAAGCGAAATCCGTGAAGTCCCTCACCTCTTTTGCAAAGCGCTCAGCCCAGCTTGCCGCCGGCTTTGTCTGCGCTATCGCCCTTGCCGCTGGCGCGCCCACCGTCGCCGGCGCCCAAGTGCTCACGACCGACAATGTTTGCGGCAAAACCGCCAATGCGCGCGGCATCACGGTCGAAAACCTGCCCGATATCGATGCGACCAATGCCCTCGTCATGGGCAAAGACGGCACCGTCTACTATGGGCGCGGCGCCGATGAGCAGGTCAAGATTGCCTCGATCACCAAGGTCATGACCGCAATCCTAACCGTCGAGAATTGCAAGATGGACGAGAAGGTCACGGTGAGCAACGCCGCAGCCACCGTGGGCAATTCGACCGCCGGCTTGCTCGAAGGCGACGAGCTTACCGTGGAGCAGGCGCTGCGCGGCCTGATGATTCCCTCGGGCAACGACGCCGCCATCGTGCTCGCCGAATATGTGGGCAAGAAAATCGACCCTAAGACCAAAGACGCCGAGGCCACATTTGTGAAGGCCATGAACGAGCGCGCTAAGAAGCTCGGCTGCACCGGTACGCTTTTTGAAAACCCGCATGGTCTGGACTTTGATGAGTGGGCTGGCGATATGCACTCAACCGCACGACGTAGCACTGATGATGCAGGAGGCCATGAAAAACGACACGATCCGCGAGGTCGTAGCGAGCGAGGATTCCTGGATCGAGGTCACGGGCGCCGACGGCACCGACCATTCGCATTCCATGGACACGCATAACTATTTGCTGGGCCAAGATGGCAACATCGGTGGCAAGACTGGCACCACCGACGATGCAGGCTATTGCTTTACGGGTGCCTACAACCGCGATGGCGACGAGATCTACACCGTCGTTTTGAACTCCACCACCACCGACCAGCGCTTTACCGATACCGCAATCCTTGCCAATTGGTACTACGGTCACAAGGTCACGGTCGCGATCGCCAACACGCAAGAAAAGACCGCCAACGGCAACCCGCTTATGGCGCGCATTAGTCAAACCGACTGGACGGATAAGACAATCGACGCCACGCTCGCCGATCCTACGGCGCAAGCGACCGTGTTTTCTCTTGCCGGCGAGGTGACCGAAAAGGTTAGCTACGATGACCTTTCGGGCACGGTGCATGTGGGCGACAAGGTGGGCACCGTTACGCTTAAGCAGGGCAGCACCAAGATCGCCGTCATGGACCTGGTCGCCGACGAGGAAGGCGCAGGGCCCAATCCCATCGAGTGGCTGCTCGTGAAGCTCGACCGCCTGGGCCGCCGCATCGACAACCGCCCACTTGCGGCAGAGAGCGAGACCGTAGCCAAGGCACCCGAGGTGTAGGGCCGGGGCAACATCAAATTCGAAC
>VOFE01000337.1_pt1 | contig 22346 bp, 27 predicted proteins | sample 5384071 | NCBI WGS metagenome assembly VOFE01 (sample SAMN12384724, study PRJNA508395) | human gut metagenome | isolation source: healthy gut D | host: Homo sapiens
GAGATCAACCACGGTAACGGCTATGTGACCCGGTACGGTCACAACAGCAGCCTGACGGTCTCCGTGGGCGACCACGTCTACAAGGGCCAGCAGATCGCACGGGTGGGCTCCACCGGCAACTCCACCGGCAATCACTGCCACTTCGAGGTCCGTTACAACGGCGTGGCCCGCAACCCGCTGAACTATCTTCCCTGAGCAGTATAAGCGAGCCCCCGGCTGAAAAGCCGGGGGCTTGTTTTGTTCGGATGCCCGGGCCGCTAGACCGCAGTCCTCTGCTGCGGAGAGCAGCAGGTGTTGCGCTCTACCAGCCGGGGGCGATCAGCTTGTGGGTGACCTCCCCGGCCCGCCGGAGTCGATCAGCTCCAGCAGCAGCCGCACAGCGCTCTCTGCCAGGGCCCCGGTGGGCTGGGCCAGAGTGCTGAGGCGGATTTTCGGCAGGGAGGCGTATTCGATATCGTCATAGCCCAGCAGGGAGATCCGGCCGGGAATGTCCAGTCCCAGCTCGTCTGCCGCCTGGAGGACACCCAGGGCCATGGCGTCAGAGGGAGCGAAGACCGCCGTCTGCGGGAAGGGGCGGGCGAACACCTGCCTGGCCAGCCGGTAGCCGTTGGGGCGGAGGAGACGGCGCCGGGGTTGAAGACGGTCTCCACCTCCATGCCCGCCCCTGGCGATGGTGAGAAAGCCCTGGTGCCGGAGCACATGGGTGACGCTGTCCCGCCGGGGCCCAGATACAGCACCCGCCGGTGCCCCAGCCGGGAGAGGTATCCGGCCGCCATGGCGCCGCCTACATAGTTGTCGGTGCTGACAGCGTTGATCCGCTGGAGCGTAGCGGTCGGGGACACCCCCAGCAGCACGGAGGGCGTCCCCGTGCGTGGCGCCGCAGCAGATCGGGCGCGGCGCTGCTGGCACTGACCAGCAGAATGCCGTCCACCCGGTGACTTACCAGAAAGTCGAACAGGGCGGCGGTTTCGCCCCCTACCCGGCCGCAGCACAACATGATCTGGTAGTCCTGTTCCTGGGCGTAGCGCTCCAGGTGCAGCACGATGGGAGGCGTGAAAAGGCCGGAGAGCTCCGGCAGAATGACGCCCAGCACACGGGTCCGGCTGGAGACCAGGCTCCGAGCCAGCAGGTTGGAGCGGTAGCCCTGTTCCCGGCACACCTGGAGCACGCGCTCCCGGGTCTGGGAGTTGATCTCCGGCGCATTGTTCAGCGCCCGGGAAACGGTGGTGACGGGACCCCGGCCAGCCGGGCAATGTCCCTGATGGTCATGCGGGCCATAAAAAAGTCCTTCTGCTGTGCAGCTTTTTTCATAGAAGCATTATACCAGAATGCCGTTCCGGAAGATACTGGAGAAAATATATTAAAAACCCACAAAAACATGGTAAAACAGACGAAGAAACTTGACAGTTTCCCTGCCGGAATGGTATCTTAAAGGTGCTATTGGAAACGTTTGCACAAATAGGAGGGAGAACGGGATGCGGCGGACGACCATTAAGGACGTGGCAGCGCTGGCCGGGGTCAGCCCGGCCACTGTGTCCCGGACTCTGGACGACCGCCCGGAGATCAGCGCAGAGACCAAGGAACGGGTCCGGGCCGCCTGTGCCCAGCTGGGATACGTGCCCAACGCCGCCGCCAAAGGGGCTCACGGGGCAGGCCACCCACACTCTGGGGTAGTGGTGCCGGACGTGTCCAACCCCTACTTCACGGGCATCGCCACTGCCATTGAGGAGACGGCAGCGGAAAACGGGTACCGGGTGCTGTTGAGCAACTCCCTCCAGGAGGAGGGACGGGAGCTTCGAGCCATCGAGAACTTTCTGGCCCGGCAGATCGACGGCGTGCTGATCTCGCCCCTGTCCCGGGAGAGCCAGGCCAAGCACGCCGACCTGCTGGAGGGCACCCCCCTGCGTGTACCTGGGCGTGAACCACGGGGAGAAGTGCGCTATGTGATGGCGGACAATGAGGCGGGGGCGGCCATCGCCGTCCGGTATCTGCTGCAGCTGGGCCACCGGGACCTGGTGTTTTTGGGTGGGCGTGCGGACTCTCTCACCCGTGTGCAGCGGGTGCGGGGCTTCGCCGGGCGCTGAGAGAGCACGGGCTCTCCGGCCGGGTGCTGCCCGCGCCGCCGGACACCCGGGAACTGCGCCAGTGGGCCTATGAACAGGCGTTGGCACTGTTCGGGGAGCGGACGCTGCCCCCACGCCGTGCTGGCATTTTCAGACCTGACCGCCCTCAGAATTTTGGAGGCGGCGGAAGAGCGGGGATCCGGGTGCCGGAGGACCTGTCCCTGGTGGGGGTATGACAACGTCTCCTACGCCGCCATTCCCCGTATCCATCTGACCACTGTTTCGCAGCATAAATTTCAGCAGGGACGCATCGCCGTGGAGCGGCTGCTGTGCCAGATTCAGGGGACCGGCGGCCGACAGCGGACCTGCTCCAGCCGGAGCTGGTGGTCCGCTCCACCTGCGCCCCCAGAACACAAGGAGGAAGGACACTATGAAGGGTATCCCCAATACGGAGCGCCAGCGCCTGGGTGCGCTGCTGGACCACGAGACGCAGGAGACGGTGATGGCCATGATCCCCCAGTTTTCGGAGACGGAGATCGGCGCACCGGTGCCGGCCCCGGCGGAGGTGCCGGAGGAGCTGGGCCTGCTGGTGTTCAATATGGAGCGGGGCGTCCACCTGGAGGAGCTGGGCGACTTTCTTCAGGACTGCCCGGGCGTCCGGCCCCTGGATGTGGTGCTGGCCAATGAGCTGGATGATGGCTGCGTCCGCTCTGGCGGCCGGAACACCGCGCGGGAGCTGGCGGAGCGGTTCGGCTGGAACTACGCCTACGGCCTGGAGTTCATCGAGCTGGTGAATGGGCAGGACCCCAAGGGCTTCCACGGAAATGCGGTGTTCTCCCGCTGGCCCATCCGGCGGGCGTGGACCGTGCGGCTGCCGGAGCAGTACAACTGGTACTTCGACCGCCAGCGCCGGATTGGCGGGCGATGCGCGGTGCTGGCGGAGCTGGATGTGGGCGGTCGGCCTCTGGGCGTGGCCTCCATCCACCTGGAGAACCGCACCCATGGCGAGGGACGGCGGCTCCAGCTGGAGGCGGTGCTCCGTGCGGCGGAGGAACTGCTTCCCGGCATTCCGGTAGTGCTGGGGGAGATCTGAACACCAACACCTTTGACGGCCGGGACAAGGACGCCATCCGGGAGATCGCGGGGAGTCCGGCACTCCAGCGCCGCTGTCTGGAAGACGTGGCGCAGTATGAGGCTGCCCTGACGGCGGCGGAGGCCATGGGCTACCGGGCAGTGCCGGAGACGCCCATTTTAACCCGGCGCAAGCCCCTGCCGGGCGGCGGATGCCTGGGCCTGCGGCTGGACTGGCTGCTGCTGCGGGGGATGACACCCACCAAGAGCCGCACCCTTTCTACCCGGACGGCGGACTGTGGCTTTGCCCGGCCGGACTCCGCCCTGGCTCGCTTTGCGGGGGAGGAGCTCTCGGACCACAACGCGGTGTGGGCCGCCTGCCGGATGGGAGTGAAGGACGCGAAGTGAATCGGCTCTTGGAGAGCGGCTGCCGCAGGCCGCTTTTTTGTCCCGCAGGCCGTGAAAAAAAGCCTGCGGCAGAAGGGCATTCGCCCCGGCCCTACATGAATAGAGGGCCGGAGCGGGCCCGGAAATTTACAATAATTGTGTTTTGTCTGACCGAATATGGGTATCCTATTGGACAGCGTGAGTTGTTTATGATAAAAGGGCATAAAACTTCATGGGCAGTGGGGCGCCGCGAAAATCAGCTGCCCCGGCGGCGCATGAAGTTTTCGCGCATGTGGGCTGTCCCGGTCCGTGCGCTGAAATTTCAGGCCGCGCCGTGGTCGGCGGCACACGGCCCTTTTGCGATGCGTCTGCATCGCAAAACGAAGAGAAAGAGAGAGGAATGCACCCATGCCCAGAAAGACGATCCAGAAGAATCTTGCATACGACACGGAGCGGCAGCTGTATTACGCGGTGTTCCGGCAGGACGGACGGCGCTATACCCACCTACCGCACCAGGGAGGAGGCCCAGGCCGCGCTGGAGGGGAACTCCTGTGCCGACCGGCGCCTGCCGGGGAAGGACTGCACACTGGGGGGTGAGGCTGACCTTCTGGCTGGAGGAGGTGGTGGCCCGGGGGACCGGGCGGAGAGCACGCTGTACGCCTACCGCAACATGGCACGCTGTCATGTGCTGCCTGCCCTGGGAAGGATCCTCTGGCGGGCTGACGCCCCTGCGTATCCAGGGCTATCTCTATGAGAAGATGAACCAGGGCCTGTCCCCAACACGGTCATCAAGCACTATGTGATGCTGACCACGGCCCTGGGCATGGCGGTGCGGCTGGAGATGCTGGAACGCAGCCCCATGGACCGGGTGACGCCGCCCAAGAAGAAGGAGGCCCGCTTCAGCTTTTACTCCCCGGGCAGCTGCAGCTGCTGTTCTCCGCCGTGTCCGGCACGATGATGGAGCTGCCGGTGAAGCTGGCGGCCTATCTGGGCCTGCGGCGCGGCAGCGAGATCTGCGGCCTGCGGTGGGAGAATGTGGACCTGGAGGCGGGGCTGCTCTCCATCCGGGAGGTGCGCACAGAGGTGGGCAGCGGCGTGGTGCTGAAGTCCCCCAAGACCCGCACCTCCGCCCGGCGGCTGGGCATCACCGGGCTCCAGGACCTGCAGCAGGTGCTGCGGCGGGCGTGGGAGAGGCGGCGCAGCGACGACCCGAAGGAGTGGGTGGTGCTGCGGCAGGACGGGGCGCCCCCAAGCCGGACCAGCTGACCCGGGACCTGCTGACGGTGGTGCGGCGGCAGGGGCTGCCCAAGATCTCCCTCCACGGCCTGCGGCACAGCTTTGCCTCGGTGGCCAACAGCCAGGGCGTGCCCATGTTCGATATCTCCCGCACCCTGGGGCACAGCTCCATGACCGTCACCAGCAACATCTACACCCACCTTTTGACGACACGGAGGCCCAGGCCCTGGCCGCTGTGGCCAGAGCCATCGAAAAAGCCTGAATTTTACCGGCATTTTACAGCACCGCGCTTTTGAATTTCATCTGCCTCTGTCAATCTGATAAACGTGAAACGCCGCATCCCAGTGGGGGAGCGCGGGAAGAAGGAGCGTCATACCCATGAAATTCGCCATTGTGGACCTGGGGTCCAACACCATCCGACTGTCCGTCTACAACACCCTGCCGGAGGGCGGATTCGACCTGCTGTTTTCCGAAAAGGAGATGGCGGACTGGTCAGCTACGTCCACGGAGGGGTGCTCTCTCCGGAGGGAATCCAGCGGCCTGCGGGGCCATCCGGGACTTTCAGGCGCTGCTGCGGCAGTTTGATCTGGACGCCCCCCACGTATTTGCCACCGCCTCCCTGCGGAACATCCGCAACACGGAGGAGGCAGTGGAGCAGATTCGGGCGGCCACCGGCGTGGGGTGGATGTGATCTCCGGCGAGCTGGAGGCCAGACTGGGCTATTACGGCGCCCGGACGGCCACGGACTTGCAGGACGGCGCCATGTTCGACATTGGCGGCGGCAGCGCAGAGGTCCTGGAGGTCCGGGCCGGGGAGGTCAAAAAGGCCCAGAGCCTGCCCATCGGATCCCTGGAGCTGTTCAATCGCTGCGTGGACGGCCTGTGGCCCAAGAAAAAGGAGCTGGAGCGGATCCGCAGCACCGTGGCCGCGGCCCTGAAGGAGGCCCGGCTGCCGGCGCACCGGGCGGAACGGGTCTGCGGCGTGGGCGGCACGGCCCGGGCGGCGCTGAAAATCGCCAATGACTGGTATGAAAAGCCGGCGCGGAAACCGCATCCTGACGCCTGCGGAGGTCCGCCGGCTGACAAAGCTGCTGTTGAAGCGGGACCACCAGGCGCGGAAGCAGATCCTGCGGCACTGCCCGGACCGGGTGCACACGATTCTGCCGGGCATCGTGCTGATGGATGCACTGACAGAGGCGCTGTGCGGAGGAGAGCTGTATATCAGTCCCTACGGCGTCAGGGAGGGATATCTGTGTCACAAGCTGCTGAACGCTGGGACCTGAGTTACACCCAGAACCGGGAACTCAGTTGGCTGGCCTTTGACCAGCGGGTGCTGGAGGAGGCGGCGGACCCCTCTGTGCCGCTGATGGAGCGTCTGCGCTTTCTCTCCATCTTCACCAGCAACCTGGACGAGTTCTTCATGGTGCGGGTGGGAAGCCTGACGGACCTAGCCCTAGTGGCCCCGAACGCCCGGGAAAACAAGGGCGGGTTCTCCCCGGCGGAACAGCTGCGGCGGATCTATGCCGCCGTGGTGCCGCTGGTCCGGCAGCGGGACCAGGTATACCGGGAGCTGATGGAGGCCCTGGCGGAACATGGGGTGGCGGATATCCCCTACAAGGAGCTGAAAAATGGTGAGCGGGAGTATGTGCGGGCCTGGTACCGGGAGGCCATGCGCCCGTTGCTGATGCCCCAGATCATCGACCCCAGCCACCCCTTTCCCCACCTGAAGAACAAGACCCTGTATGCCGCCGCCCTGCTGCGGGAGGGAGACAAGCGGCGGCTGGGCATCGTGGGTGCCGGATGTGGTGCCGCCCATCCTGCCTCTGCCGGCCCGGCCCGGCGCCTTCGTGCGGACGGAGGACATTCTGGCCCACCACCTGCGGAAGATCTTCAAGATTCTATCAGATCGAGGAGCAGGCGGTGGTGTCCGTCACCCGGAACGCAGACATCAGCTATGATGAGGCTATGGACCAGGAGGACCTGGACCTGCGCGCCCAGATGACCAAGCCTGCTGCGCCAGCGGGAGCGGCTGGCCCCGGTGCGGCTGGAGATGCAGGGGGAGGCCCCGGCTCTGCAGGCCATGCTGCCCGGCGGCTGAGGCTGACGGCGGAGCAGAGCTATGTGTGCACCTGCCCGCTGGTTCTGAAATACGCCTACCAGCTGGACAGTCTGGACAGCGCCCCTTTTACCCGCCCCACGCGCCGGCATATCCCGCCTGGCTGGACCGGGAGGTGCCCATGTGGGAGCAGATCCGCCAGCGGGACGTGCTGCTGTTCTATCCCTACCACTCCCATGCGCCGTTTCTGGACCTGCTGCGCCAGAGCGCCGCGGACCCGGCGGTGGTGTCCATCCAGATGACCATTTACCGGGTGGCGGGGAAGTCCGCCGTCATCAAGCACCTGTGCGCCGCGGCGGAGAACGGCAAGGCCGTGACGGTGCTGGTGGAGCTGCGGGCCCGCTTTGACGAGGGCAACAACATCACCTGGGCCCGGGAGCTGGAGGAGGCCGGGTGCCGGGTGATTTACGGACCCGCCGGCTATAAGTGCCACGGCAAGATCTGCCTCATCACCCGAAAGGAGAAGACGGGGCTCAGCTATGTGACTCAGATCGGCACGGGCAATTACAACGAAAAGACCGCGGCGCTGTACACAGACTTCTCCCTGTTGACGGCGGATCGGACCATTGCCGCCGATGGCGTGGCCTTTTTCCAGAATATGCTGATCGGCGATTTGCGGGGCAGCTACGGTAAGCTGCTGGTGGCGCCGGTGTCCCTGAAGCAGACGCTGTTACGGCTCATCGACGGGGAGATCGCCCGGGGCGACCGGGGGCGGATCATCCTGAAGACCAACGCCGTCACGGAGCGGGAGCTGATCGACAAGCTGGCGGAGGCATCCCAGGCAGGAGTGCGGGTGGACCTGATCGTCCGGGGCATCTGCTGCCTGGTGCCCGGCGTGCCAGGCAAGACGGACCATATCACCGTGACCAGCATCGTGGGGGAGTTTCTGGAGCACTCCCGCATCTACTGCTTCGGGGAGGGTGCCCTGCGGCAGATGTACTTATCCTCTGCGGACATCATGACCCGAAATCAGGAGCGGCGGGTGGAGATCGCCTGCCCGGTGGAGAGCCGGGAGGTGCAGGACTTCCTCTCGGACTATCTGGCCCGGCTTCTGGGAGACAATGTGAAGGCCCGGCGGATGCTGCCGGACGGGGGCTTTGTCCGGGCGGAGCAGGCCGGCGCGGTGCCGGTTTCCGTCCAGCAGTTCTATCTGGACCATCCTCCCCAGATGCGGGCCACGGAGCGGGGAAAGGGCCGCGGCTGGAGACTGCCGGAGCTGTTCCGGAAGCGGAAGTAAAAAACAGCAGGAGGCGGGAGCCCTTATGGGGTCCCGCTCCTGACAGCTGGAAAACAGATCGCGTCACGGCCGCCCGCCCATCAGGCGGGAGATGTTGGCGGCAGTGGCCTTCACGGCACGAGTCATCACGTCCAGCTCTTCTTTCATACGGAAGGTGGGACCGGCGATGCTGACCGCCGCCACCACCGTCTGGTCCAGACCGAAGATGGGGGGCGCCCACGCAGATCAGGCCGGGTTCGATCTCCCCGTCGTCAATGGCGAAGCCGTTGATCCGGGCCTGGGCCAGCTGCTGCCCGCAGCAGGTCCGGGGAGAAGACGGTGCGGTCCGTCAGCCGCTGCATCTGGGGCAGGTCCCGGCAGTAGGCGTCCACATAATCGGGATCGTGAAAGGCCAGCATGATCTTGCCGCCGCTGGTGGCGTGGGCCGGGGCTCGGGTGCCCACTTTCGTGTTGCACACCACGGAGCGGAAGGTCTCCACTTTGTCCAGATAAAAGATCTCCCGGTCCAGCATCACGCTGAGGTTGATGGTCTCCTTCACAGTGGCGGACAGCTTTTCCAGCTCCGGCCGGGCGGTACTGCGCAGATCGGAGTGGCTGAGGACGGTGCTGGAGAGCAGCAGGAGGCGTGGCCCCACCCGGTAGCTCTTGCGGACGGGATCCTGGACCAGATAACCCCGGTCCGTGAGGGTGGAGAGCTGGCGGTGGACAGTGGTGGTGGGCAGATCCAGCTGTGCCACCAGGCGCTTCAACGTCCATTCCGTCTCGTTATCCATGAAGCACTCCAAAATCTCCAGGGCGCGGAGGATGCTGGATACCTGTTCTTTTGCCATAAATCGGCCGCTCCTTTTTGGCGATATCATAGAAACATTCTGCCTTGACAAATGTTTGTCTATATAATATCATAAATCATAAGGAAAGAAAACAGGATCCGTAATTTTCCGTGGAAATGCTTCGTGTCGGGCCGCAGTTGCGGCTTTGGTTTTTGACACAATTTTGGAAAATGATCCCGTTCTACGGAAAAGCTGCCGCTTTTTGGATACATGTCCAGAAAAGACCGGTAGCTTTGACAATTCTACCCAAAGGAATCCGCTTCCACCATACGGAATTATTGGAAATCAGGCAAGTTATGCGGCTGGCCGCATATCGAATATAGGAGGAAAGGAGGAGCCGGGGAAGCCGCGGGGAAAGACTTCCCGACAGATGATTCAGCCAATCGAAAATGGAGCGCATGAAGTTATTTGGGAGGTAGAATATGTTTATCATCGACATCATGATGGCGATTTCCAACTGGCTGTGGGATGGCCGCTTCTGATCCTGACATCCGCAGTCGCTGTGTACCTGTCCGTCCGCTTTAAGTTCTTCCAATTCACCAGGTTCGGACACGCCATGAAGAACACGTTCGGCAAGATCTTCGACAAGGGCGACGGCGAGGGCGATATTTCCCCGTTCAGGCCTGCTGCACGGCGCTGGCCTCCACGCTTGGCGTGGGGAACATCGCCGGTGTATCGGTGGCCATCGCCACCGGCGGCCCTGGCGCCGTATTGGATGTGGGCCGTGGCCCCTCATGGGCTTCATCGTGAAGTTTTCCGAGATCACCCTGGGCATGGCCTACCGGGAGCGGGATCCTGAGACCGGCAGATGGCACGGTGGCTTCTATTGGTATGTGCGCCGGGGGCTGGGCAAGAGCTGGAAGTGGCTGGGCATTTTCTGGGCTGTGATCCTGGGCTGCGCCATGGTGTTTGCGCCCGCCGTGCAGGCCAACTCTGTGGTGGAGGCGATTCGGGTCTCCTTTGACGTTCCCGGCTGGATCGTGGGCGTGATCTTTGCCGTCATCATGGCCGTTGTGCTGGTGGGCGGCATCAAAGTATCTCCTCCTTTGCGGAGAAGGTGGTCCCCCTGATGGCGCTGGCCTATGTGATCGGCAGCATCTTTATTCTGGTAAAGTTCGGCAGCAACATCCCGCACGTCTTTGCGATGATTTTTGAGTACGCCTTTACGCCTATGGCTGCCACCGGCGGCTTTGCCGGCTCCACCGTGATGCTGGCCATCCGTTGGGGCCTGGCCCGCGGCGTGTACTCCAATGAGGCCGGCACCGGCATGGGCGCCGCTGGCCCCTCCTCCTCTTCCGCCAACCATCCGGTGAAGCAGGGCCTGTGGGGCATCAGCGAGGTGTTCGTGGACACCATCATCGTCTGCACCATGACCGCTCTGGTGGTCCTGTGCACCGGCGTGTGGACCGAGGGCGGCACCGGCGCGGCCCTGACCGCCACTGCTTTCGGCGCCGGTTTCGGCAACGCCATCGCTGGCACGGTGTTCGTGGTGGCCATCATCACCTTCTTCGCCTTCACCACCGCGCTGGTCAATGTGTACTACGGTGAGATCTGCATGACCGTCCTGGGCGGCAAGAAGTTCATTCTGCCCTACCGGCTCCTGGGCTGCGCCTTCGCCATCATCGGCTCTGTGGGCGCCCTCAGTGTGCTGTGGAATCTCTTCGACTTCTTCTTCGGTGTGTGCGCCGTGTGTAACCTGGTGGTCTGCTTCCTGATGCGCAAGCAGATCGGCGCACTGATCAACGATTACCTGACCCGGCTGAAGTCCGGCAAGTGGGAGCCCACCAGTGAGGCGGCGGCCAACGCCATCCCGGAGCTGTGGGTGAACGACAAGGGCTGCGAAGTAAGGAACTGCCTGCTGCGCATTCGGCGTGCCCGCTTTCGGAACGGGTGCGCCGGGTGCGCGTGAGAAGATGATCAAAAGGAGATGTTACCAATGGAACAGGAACTGCGCATTTCCCAGCGGGCGAAGCAGTATCCAGCGTCCGGCATCCGAAAGATGTTTGATCTGGCGGCCCAGTACCCGGAGGCGATCAAGCTGACGGTGGGCGAACCCAACTTCGACACGCCCCAGTACATCAAGGACGCGGCGAAGAGAGCCCTGGACGAGGGCAGACCCATTACGCGCCCAACGCCGGCACCACAGAGCTGCGGGAGGCGGTGGCCGCCAAGTACCGGAAGCAGTACTGGGAGGGCTATACCAAAGACCACGTCATCATCACCGTGGGGGCCATGGAGGGCTTGTTCCTGGCCATGATGACGCTGCTGGACCCGGGCGATGAAATCCTGGTGCCGGATCCCTGCTTCCCCAACTACTACGGGCAGGCCAGCAGCATCGGCGCCAGAGCGGTGCCCGTCCCCACGTATGAGGAATATGACTACCGGATCCAAGCGGCGGATATCGAAAAGGCCGTCACACCCCGGACCCGGGCGATCCTGCTGAACTCCCCCTGCAATCCCACCGGCGCGGTGCTGACGAAGGAGGACATCCTGGCCATCGCCAAGGTGGCGAAGACCCATGACCTGTGGGTGCTGACAGACGAGCCCTATGACGCCATCGTATACGACGGCATCCAGCCGTACAGCATGGCCCAGGTGCCCGAGATGCAGGACCGCGTGATGGTGCTGAACAGCTTCTCCAAGTCCTATGCCATGACCGGCTGGCGGATCGGCTATCTGGTAGCGCCGGAGCCGGGGTACATCAAGAAAATGGCGCAGCTGCAGGAGGGGGTGGCCTCCTGTGTGTCCACCTTCACCCAGGCGGCGGCGGTGGAGGCCCTGAAGAGCACGGCGTGCGTGGACCAGATGGTGGCGGACTACACCCGCCGCCGGGACATTCTGGTGGACGGACTCAACGCTATCCCCGGCATCACCTGCAAGAAGTCCGCGGGCAGCTTCTACGCCTTCCCCAACATCAAGGCATTCGGCAAGACCTCCCAAGCGTTTGCGGAGGAGCTGCTGGAGAACGCAGGAGTGGTGACGGTGCCCGGCTCCGCCTTCGGCGACATGGGCGAGGGCTATCTGCGGCTGGTATTCGCCAACTCCGACGAAAACCTGAAGGAGGCGGTGCGCAGGATCGCCGACTATGTGGCCCGGGCCTATCGGTGGCGCGCTGACCACCACCTTTACCGGCCTCCCAGGGCCTGCTGCTCATGATCCCCAATCTGTACAAGATTGCGGGCGAGGGCTGCCGGGGTCTTATCCATGTGCGGCCGGACCCTGACCACCCACGCCCTGTCCATCTTCGGGGATCACCAGGATGTCATGGCCTGCCGGGAATGACCGGCATGGCATGCTGATGCTCCGGCACCCCCCAGGAGGTGATGGACCTGGCGCCGGTGGCGCACCTGTCCGCCATCCAGGCCAGCATGGGCTTTATCAACTTCTTCGACGGCTTCCGCACCTCCCACGAGATTCAGAAGCTGCGGACCTGGGACTATGAGACCCTGAAGGGGATGGTGGACTGGGATGCCATTGACGGCGTTCCATGCCGCCGCGAACCTGAACCCGGAGCACCCCTGCCACGCGGGGCAATGAGCGCCCGGATATTTTCTTCCAGCACAGAGGGCCTCAACAGCTTCGCCTACAACCCCCGGACGTGGTCCAGGACTACATGAACGAGGTCAACAAGCCATCGGCACCGATTATAAGCCCTTCAATTATTACGGCTCCCCCGACGCCACCGATGTGATTGTGGCCATGGGTTCTGTGCGGACCCATTGAGGAGGTTGTGGACTACCTGAAGGCAGGAAGGCAAGAAGGTAGGCGTGCTGGAGGTCCACCTCTTCCGCCCCTTCTCCGCCAAGCACATGCTCTGAACTGCCGGAGACCGTTCAGAACGTCTGGCGGTTCTGGACCGCACCAAGGAGCCCGGTGCCTTTGGCGAGCCCCTGTACCTGGATGTGCGGCGGTGCTCAGCGACGGGCCGGCCGCCGGACATCCGTGGTGATCGGCGGCCGCTATGGCCTGTCCTCCAAGGACACCACCCCCGCCCAGATGTCGCCGTGTACCTTCAACATGGATGGCCAAGCAGGACCCAAGAACCAAATTCACCATCGGCATCGAGGACGACGTGACCAACCTGTCCATTGAAGGAGAGTTTGCCCTGCCGGACACCACGCCGACAGGCTTCCTGCAAGATCTGGGGCCTGGGCGCCGACGGCACGGTGGGCGCCTCCAAGAACGCGTCCAAGATCATCGGCCTGACCACACGGACAAGTATGTGCAGGCCTATTTCCAGTACGACTCCAAAAAGTCCGGCGGCCTGACCATCAGCCATCTGCGGTTTTGGTGACAAGCCCATCCGCTCCACCTATCTCATCAACAAGGCGGACTTCGTGGTCTGCCAACCCCCCTACATTGGACAAGTATGACATGGTCCGGGATGTGAAGCCCGGCGGCATCTTCCTGCTCAACTGCGACTGGGAGGGGAGGAGCTGGAGGCCCTGCCCGCGTGAGATGAAGCGGGCCATCGCCAAAAGCACATCAAGTTCTACATCATCGACGGGTGGAAGCTGCCCGTGAAATCGGCCTGGGCGGCCGGATCAACACCATCTCCAGTCCGCTTTCTTCAAGCTGACCAAGGTCATTCCCGGAGGATGCCATCCAGTTCATGAAGGATGGGCACCATCAACTCCTACGGCAAAAAGGGGGCCAGAAGATCGTGGCCATGAACCATGCCGCGGCCATGGACGTGGCGCTGACGAGGCTGTCAAGGTCAAGATTCCGAAGGCCTGGGCGAACGCCCCGAGGACGGCGAGCAGACCGTGCCGGCGACCGTCAACGCCGAGCAGGACGCCTTCGTCAAGGATATCCTCATGCCCATGGACCGCCAGCAAGGCTACGCTGCCGGTTTCTTTCCTTTATCGACATGCCTGGACGGCACCTGGGGCAGGGCACTGCCGCGTATGAGAAGCGCGGCATTGCTGTGGACGTTCCCCCGTGTGGAAGGCCGAGAGCTGCATCCAGTGCAACCGCTGCGCCACGTGTGCCCCCACGCGGTCATCCGCCCGGTCATCCTGAACCGGAGGAGGCCAAGGCCGGTGAGGGCCGGTCCTTGATGGATGCCAAGGGCCGGCAAGCGCCCCCAGCCTGATTGCCGATGACCGTTCGCTGAGGACTGCACGGGCTGTGGTTCCTGCGCGAACGCCTGCCCGGCCAAGGGAGAAGGCGCTGGACCATGGTGCCTGCTGGACACCCAGCGCGGCGAGGAGGAGAAATTCGACGACTACGGCGAGACCATCGAGGCGAAGAAGGACATTATCAGTTTAAGGACAAGACCGTGAAGGGCAGGCCCAGTTCCAGCCCCTGCTTGAGTTCTCAGGCGCCTGCGCAGGCTGCGGCGAGACCCCTATGCCAAGCTGGTACCCAGCTGTTCGGCGAGAGAATGTACATCGCCAACGCCACGGGCTGCTCCTCCATCTGGGGCGGTTCCGTGCCCTTCCACCCCCCGGTCAGACCACAGCAGGGCTTTGGTCCGGCTGGGCCAACTCCCTGTTTGAGGATAACGCAGAGTACGGCTACGGCATGCTACCTTGCGCAGGCCATCAGAAACCCCTCATCGAGAAGGTGAAGGCCCTTGTGGTGGAAAGCGTCTGGCAAAGAATCGCCTTCGGCGGCATTGCCAACGCCTGGGAAGGACCCGGCCACCGCCGGTCCAACGGCATCTGATCGCCGCCCGTGGAGCTTGTTGCAGCTACTGGAAGCCTGCGGCTGCGACGAGTTCGTTGTCTGAAGAATAAGGACCTACCTGCCCCAAGAAGAGCATCTGGGTTTTCGGCGGCGACGGTTGGGCCTACGACATCGGCTACGGCGGCCTGGACCACATCCTGGCCTCCCGGCACAACGTTAACGTGCTGGTCTTTGACACCGAGGTCTACTCCAACACCGGCGGCCAGTCCTCCAAGGCAACCCCCATCGGTGCGGTGGCTCAGTTTGCCGCCGGCGGCAAGCCCACAAGAAAAAGGACCTGGGCACAGATCGCCATGAGCAACGGCCACATCTACGTGGCTCAGGTGGCCATGGGCTACAACCCCGCCCAGACCCTGCGGGCCCTGAAGGAGGCCGAGAGTTATGACGGCCCCTCCCTGATCATCGCATACGCCCCCTGTATCAACCACGGCCTGAAGGCCGGCATGAACCGCTCCATGGTGGAGATGAAGAAGGCGGTGGAGTGCGGCTACTGGCACCTGTACCGGTATGATCCCCGGCGCATCGCCGAGGGGCAAGAACCCCTTCCAGCTGGATTCTCCCGCGCCCGACAGCGGCAAGATGATGGACTATCTGAAGGGCGAGAACCGCTATGCCTCCCTGCATGGCTGAGGACTGAGCATTCCCCCCGCTTACCTCTCTGAACCAAACAGGAAAAAGCGCCGTGCGCATGTGCGCACGGCGCTTTTTCCTGCTCAAAACGGGCCGCCCGCCGCGGGAGGAGAGATACACAACAGGCAGCAGGTACAGAAGCACAAAAAGGCCCGGCGGAGAAGCCGGGCCTTTTTGGCCGCCCCGGCAGGGTGGGGAAAGACCGGGACGGCGAAAAGGAGGTACGCGGATCCGCGGGAAAGCGGGCTGTTCCCAATGTAGGAGAGGAGGAGCGGCCCCCGCAGCGGGATCAATTACAGCGTATCCAAAACCGTCTTGAAATCGTCGATGATATCCTCGGGATCCTCCAGACCCACACTGATGCGGACCAAGCCCTCGGAGATGCCGGCGGCTGCCAGCTCTTCGGCAGAATAGGTGGAGTGGGTCATGGTGGCGGGATGCTCCACCAGAGTTTCCGCATCGCCCAGAGACACGGCGATGGTGCACAGCTGCAGCTTGTTCAGCGCGGCGGCAACAGCGGCGCGGTCGGCCTTCAGCTCGATGGAGATCATGCCGCCGGGCAGCTTCATCTGCTTGGCCGCGATCTCGTGACCGGGGAAGGTGTCCAGGCCGGGATAATAGACCTTGGCCACCGCGGGATGGCTGGTGAAGAACGCCGCCACCTTCTGGGCGTTGGCGCAGTGGCGCTCCATGCGGATGTCCAGCGTTTTCAGGCCCCGGGCCATCAGGAACGCATCAAAGGGCGCCAGCACCGCGCCGGTGATATCCTTCAGGCCGAACATCCGGCACTGGGAGATGAAGTCCGCTTTGCCCACCACGATGCCTGCGATCACGTCGCCGTGGCCGTTGAGATACTTGGTGGCGCTGTGAACCACCACGTCCGCGCCCAGCTCCAGAGGACGCTGCAGGTACGGTGTGCAGAAGGTGTTGTCCACGATCACCCGGATGTCGGGGTTGAAGGCATGGGCCGTCTTGGCGATCAGCTCGATGTCCAGCAGCTTCAGCGTGGGGTTGCAGGGGGTCTCGAAGTACACCACCCGGGTCTTATCGGTGAGGTTCTTCTTCAGGTTCTCAATGTCGGACAGGTCCGTCAGGGTGACCTTCACGCCGAACTTGGTCATGCCATGGTTCAGCAGCGCGTATGTACAGCCGTACAGCGTCTCATCCGCCACGATCTCGTCCCCGGCCACCACAGAGGTCCACAGAGCGGAGGAGATGGCGCCCATGCCGGAGGCCGCGGCCATGGCGGCCTCGCCGCCCTCCAGGGAGGCCAGCTTCTCCTCAACAGCGCCCAGAGTGGGGTTGCCCAGACGGGTGTAGATATATCCGCCCTCCTCGCCGGCGAACCGGGCGCCGCCCTGCTGGACGGTGGAGAATGCGAAGGTGGAGGTCTGATAGATGGGGGCGCACAAGGAGCCCGCCGCGTTTTCCATGTGGCCGGCGTGGATCTGACGCGTGGCAAAACCGAACTTTTTCTCCGTGTTCATACAGTCGATCTTCCTTTCTTCACCGGCCCCTCCGGAGACGCTCCGCAGGGGCAAAATTGACTGGTATTCAAATTTTCGCTATCAGAGAGACTCTGACGCGGCTGCGGGGATAGAGAGAAGAGAGGGGGAAAATCTGTGCATCCATCGAAAAACGCAGGTGATATTAAACAGAAAACTTCTCAAATAGCTGATATCTTTTGTTTGGTTCTACTTATAGAATAGCACAAAGGGCGCAAAGCTGTTAATATGCGTTTTGCGGGATGCGTTGACAGTTTTTTGATAACAATTTGACAACCAGCTCAAAATGCCTATAATAGAAAAGTGAGATCGAAAGGGGAAGAGGAGGCTTTCTATGACGTTTCAGCAGCTTGAGTACATCGTGGAGATCTCCAAATGCGGCTCCATCAACAAGGCGGCCCAGAAGCTGTTCCTGTCCCAGTCGGGGATTTCCACGGCGGTGCGGGAGCTTGAGAACGAACTGGGCATTCGGGTGCTGGCCCGCAGCAACCGGGGCGTGGAGTTCACGCCGGAGGGCAAGGAGTTTCTCAGCTACGCCGTCTCCCTGCTGGAGCAGAAGCGCGGGATCGAGAGCCTGTATGGTGAGGCACGCAACGCCGCGGCTCCGGTGCGCTTTTCCGTTTCCTGCCAGCGGTATCCCTTTGCAGTGGACGCGTTTTTGAGGCTGCTCCGAATCGCCGGTGAAAACCGCTTCCGATTTGGCCTCCGGGAGACAGGGATGGACGGTGTGATTGACGACGTCTATGACCACCGGGCGGACGTGGGCGTCATCTGCCTGACGGATCTGACGGAGAAGATTATCTGCCGGCTGCTGGACGCCCGGGAGCTGGAATTCCACGAACTGGCCGCCGTCTGCCCCTGTATCTATGTTCGCGGGGGGCATCCGCTGGCTGGCCGCTCCAGCGTAACGGAGGAGGAACTGGACGGATATCCGTATGTGGCGTTTGAGCACGACCAAGGCGTGGCGTCGGACTTTTCGAGGAGTACCCCATGGTCTCTCTGAAAAAGCCGGCAAAGTGCATCAGCGTGAACAACCGGGCCACGGCGATGTACGTGCTGGCGTCCACCGATGCGTTCACCTCCGGCAGCGGCCTGCTGTCGGAGGGGCTGGCGGACGGAAGCGTAGTCACGATCCCGCTGCTGGGGAAGACCTCGGTCCACCTGGGCTGGATCCACATCCCGCAGCAGACCGGCCCTCTCCGCTGACGGAGCAGTTCGTCCGCCTGCTGGAGGAGGCGCTGGCGGATTCCATCGCCTTCACCAGGCGGCTTCAGGAGGGGACCTGACAGAGGAGAAAAGACCGGGCGCCTCAGGGCGCCCGGTCTTATTTTAGCAAGAGACACGCAGGTCAGATGGGCGTCTGCGCGGACTCCTGCCGCTCCAGCTCCAGAGAAGCCTTCTTGGCAGCCACGCCGGACTCCGCCACATCGTACTCCCAGTTCCAGGGTCCTTGCGGCAGATGCCGTCGGCGAAGGAATGAAAATGGAGAGGATGCCCACGGCGGCCAGAATCCAGCAGTACCACATATAGGGCAGGATGTCTATGGGGTTCATGGTCACGCCGTATATCGTGGTGAGGCTGGCGGCAGTCAGCAGCTGGGCGCCCCAGGGGATCATGCCCTGAAGCACACAGGAGAACACGTCCAGCAGAGAGGCGGTGCGGCGGGGATCCACTTTGTGGATACGGCTCATGTTTTTGGCCATGGGGCCGCTGACAATGATGGCCACCGTATTGTTGGCAGTGGCACAGTCTGCCAGGGACACCAGAGCCGCGACACCCACCTGGGCGGACTTGTTGCCCTTCATCATGCGGCCCAGCTTTTCGATCAGCCAAGTGATGCCGCCGTTGTGGGCGATCATCTCAGACATGCCGCCGCAGAACAGGGACAGGAAGAAGACCTCGTTCATGCCGGTGAAACCGTTCCAGATGCTTTGGGCAAAGAGTGGGATATCCAGATCGCCAAGGGCCAGGCCGATGATGCCGGCGGCGAAGATGCCGATGGTCAGCACCAGGAACACATTCCTGCCGATCAGCGCCAGTACCAGCACGGCGAGGTAGGGAATGACCTTGATGACGTTGAAAGACAGATTTCCCATTTCCGTCACGGTCTCAGGCCGGCCTACGACCAGCAAAGACGATGATGGTGATGATAGCCGCCGGCAGGGCAATGAGGAAGTTCACCCGGAACTTGTCCCGGAGCTGGCAGCCCTGCGTGCGGGTGGCGGCAATGGTGGTGTCGGAGATCATAGAGAGGTTGTCGCCGAACATGGCGCCGCCCACGCAGGCGCCCAGAAACAGGGGAAGGCTCAACCCGCCCTTTTCCGCCACGCCCACAGCGATAGGAACAATGGCGCTGATGGTGCCCATGGAGGTGCCGGTGGCGGTGCCCATGAACGCGGAGATCACGAACACGCCGGCGGCCAGGAAGTGCACGGGAATGACGCTGAGACCCAGATTCACGGTGGCGTCCACGCCGCCCATGGCACTGGCCACGGTGGAGAAGGCGCCGGCCAGGATGTAGATCATCAGCATGGTCAGGACGTTCTCGTTGGCGGCGCCCTTGGCGAAGACTGTGAATTTCTGATCGATGGTGCCCTTGCCCTGGCAGAAGGCCAGCAAAGCAGGGCAATGAACATGGCTGTGACAGAGGGGAACTGGTAGAAGGCCATCTCTACACCCTGTGCCTGGAAGTACAGGCCAGCACCTAGATAGATGACAATAAATAGCAGGAACGGGAGCAACGCGGAACCTTTGCCTTTTTTCTCCAGAGTTTCCATATACGTACCTCCTTATGTGCTCTTTCCTCTTTTCATACACCTCTGTTCGTCTGAATGCACAGTTTTTAAGATATAAGCGCCTTCTTCTCTGTACAATATTATAGCATCTGCGGAGGAGAAACTGCTAGAACGGATCTTATGCAACCGGCTATCACATTTACAGATAACAAAGGACATGGACGCAGAGACCGCTATTCCCATCACGGCAGGTGCCGCCGGTGTAAAACCTGAAAATCGGGCCGTGGGGCTATCCCTTTGGAGAGAACTGTTGCTTTTACCCGGGGAGCCGGTATAAAATCGCCCACGGCTGCAACTCCGTGCTGGCCACCAAAATGGCCCTCCACTTTGGGGACTATGCCGTCACGGAAGCCGGATTCGCGTTTGACCTGGGCGCAGAAAAATTCCTGGACATCAAGTGCCGCCAATCCGGACTGGACCCTGCCGCCATCGTCATCGTAGCCACGGCGCGCGCCCTGAAAATGCACGGAGGCACCGCCCTAGCGGACCTGAAAAACACGGACGTGGCCGCACTGAAAAAAGGTCTTGCCAACCTGGACGCCCATCTGGACGCCGCCGCCCACTACAAGCGCCCCGTGGTGGTGGCCGTCAACAAATTCTTTGACGACTCCCAGGAGGAACTGGACGCCATCGTGGCGCACTGTGCGGAACGCGGCATTCCCTGCGCCATTGCGGACATCTTCTCCCAGGGAGGGGAAGGCGGCAAAAACCTGGCCCAAATGGTGGTGCAAGCTGCGGACAAGCCCTCCGCTCCTTTCAAGCCCCTCTATGAATCCGCTCTTCCGGTGGAAGAAAAGCTCAACATCATCGCCCGCAGTATTTACGGAGCGGACGGAGTGGAACTGACGCCCGCGGCCAAAAAGAAGCTGGCCCAGTTTGAAGCCAGCCGCCTCACGGACCTGCCCATCTGGCCGCCGCGGGAGCGGCGTCAAGCGTTTTGCCGGAGGCAAAACCTTGAGCTGGACGGGCTGGGCCTGCCCAACTGGATTAAATGCGGAGTCCCCGCGGGACCTGTCCCGTGAGGGGCCATACCGGGACTGCCGAAAGTACCGGCCGCGGAGCGGATCAATGGGGACGAGAACGGCCGGATCAGCGGGCTGTTCTGGACGCTGTGGGACGGGAAACAAAACCGGCGGCCCGGCATCTGCCGGACCGCCGGTCCCACTACAAAGGAAATTTATGGGACAAAGCGGCCGCCCGGAAGGGCGGCCGCTTTGTGTGTTTTGAAGAGGGGAGAATCACAGTCCCTGGGCGATCATGGCCGTGAGATCTTCTTGAAAGCGGCGATGTCATTCCCGGCAATCAGGTCGTATCCCAGACCGTACTCCTCCGCCGCCGCGGCGGAGGCATCATAGATGCCGCCCATGATCTGCTTCAGGCGGCTGTCCACCTCCTGGCGGGTCCAGCTGTACCGCAGGCTGTTCTGGACCATCTCCAGGGCGGAAACCACCACGCCGCCGGATCCGGAGGCCTTGGAGCCTGCGGTGAGGATCTTGGGACTCAGCCGCAGGAGGCGCAGGGCCTCGGCGGTGGCGGGCATATTGGCCGCCTCCACATAGTAGCGGACGTTGTTGGCCACAATCATCACGGCATCCTCCACATCCAGCTCGTTCTGAGTCGCGCAGGGGATCACGATGTCCACCGGCACTTCCCAGGGCCTTTGCCGGGGAAGAACTCCACGCCGAAGCGGTCGGCGTAAGGCTCCACCTTGTCGGCGCCGCCGGCGCGCATGGACAGCATGAAATCGAACTTCTCCTGGGTGCAGACGCCGTCGGGATCGTAGACATAGCCGTCGGGGCCGGACAGGGTGATGACCTTGGCGCCCAGCTCCGCGCTCTGGCGGCACACGCCCCAGGACATGTTGCCGAAGCCGGAGACGGCCAGGCGCTTGCCCTCCAGGGTCTCGCCCGGTAGGTTTCAATGCCTTCCAGGTCCGTGGGCATGTTGGCGCCTTCCGCCACCAGGGTACAGCCGTTCTTGATGAGGGTGCGGGCGTCTTCTCCGTTGATTTCGTTCTGCGTGGCGGAGGGGAAGGCGCAGTCGCACGGAACGCTCCAGGGACGCTGGCCTTCAAAGTACTGCGCCTTCGGGAACTGCTTCACGTATTCCGCAATGCGGCCGCGGCGATTGTTCTTGAGTTCCATGACCCAGGCCAGTTTTTCCGGGGAAATGCCGTCCGGATCGTAAATGTAGCCGTTGGAGTCGGACATCGTGACGGGCTTCGCGCCCAGTTCATTGAGTTTTTCCACCGTGTACTGGGCCACGTTGCCGGAGCCGGACACCAGGCAAACCTTGCCCTGCAAATCGTCGTTGCGGGTGGCGAGCATGTTCTGGGCGAAGTACACGCAGCCGTAGCCGGTGGCTTCCGGACGGATGAGGGAACCGCCCCAGTTCAGGCTCTTGCCGGTGAGAACGCCGGTGAATTCATTGCGGATTCTCTTGTACTGGCCGAAGAGGTAGCCGATCTCGCGGCCGCCCACGCCGATGTCCCCGGCGGGAACGTCCGTATCCGCGCCGATGTGGCGCTGGAGTTCCGTCATGAAGCTCTGGCAGAAGCGCATCACTTCATTATCGCTCTTGCCCTTGGGGTCGAAGTCGGAGCCTCCCTTGCCGCCGCCCATGGGCAGGGTGGTGAGGGAGTTCTTGAAAACCTGTTCAAAGCCCAGGAACTAGCGGGCTCCTCCCACTGGGCCAAGGCAGGAGGAGTTCGCCACCTGTCCCACTTCGCGTGATGGAAGTGGAGGAGGCCGGCGACATCGTGATGATGCTGGTGCCTGACGAGCTGT
>VOFE01001682.1_pt1 | contig 22204 bp, 50 predicted proteins | sample 5384071 | NCBI WGS metagenome assembly VOFE01 (sample SAMN12384724, study PRJNA508395) | human gut metagenome | isolation source: healthy gut D | host: Homo sapiens
GCGGCCGCATTTTTCAGATGTATTGTAAAGTGGCGATCGCTGCTACGTCCTTATCGCCGCGTCCGGAAATATTGATAACCATAATCTGATCCTTGTCCATCTGTGGTGCCAGCTTCATTGCGTAAGCAACCGCATGCGCACTCTCAATGGCTGGGATAATTCCCTCGATTTTCGAAAGATATTCAAATGCATCAACCGCCTCATCGTCCGTGATTGCCACATATTCGGCTCTACCGATATCATGCAGGTATGCATGCTCCGGTCCGATACCCGGATAGTCAAGACCTGCGGAGATTGAATAAACCGGTGCGATCTGTCCGTATTCATCCTGACAGAAATAAGATTTCATGCCGTGGAAGATTCCAAGACGTCCGGTATTTAAGGTTGCTGCTGTCTCGAATGTATCGGCGCAGGAGGACCTTTATAGCCTCCGTCAAATTAGTCGAATACAGTCGGTTCCGGTTCCGCCTGCCCGTTGTCCAGAAGAATCAGGTCGGCCGGGCTTTTTTCCGCCTGCCGGATGGATTCCGGCGAATCGGCTTGAAAGGCTTTTTATGACAGGTATGGTCAATTTTTCTTCAGACATCTTATATAGTTTTCATCCTCACCGCCGTGAAGCTGTACAGCGCCTAATGCATTGCAGGCGGACAATGAAATAACGGACTCAAAGGTTCATTTACAAAAACGCCGACAGGAGTGATGGACTCATCCAGCCGGAACCGGAGTTCATGCAGCTTCCCGCTATCGATGCTGCGAATACTTTTGGCACGTGGATGATAAATCCGCAGTAATCAGGCCGAGCTTCGTTAATCCAGTCAATGTCGGCGGGCGGGACAGGCCGCAAATCTTTATGCTCGTCATCGGAACGTTCCTCTCAGTTCATCCAGCATGGCTTTTTATCGGGAGAACGCATCAGGGCCTCTCCGATCAGAACGGCGTTCGTCCCGTTTGCATAGAGCTTTTCAATATCAGCCGCAGTCCGGATACCGCTTTCTGAGACAAAGAGGATTTCCGGCGGAACCAGGGAACGCATGGCAATGCTGGTGTTTTAAGTCCACCCGGAATGTTTTTAAATCACGGTTATTTACGCCGATAATGGAGGCGCCCGCTCTGACGGGCCCGTTCTATCTCTTCCTCTGTGTGCGCCTCGGTCAGCACATCCAGGCGGAGGGAGACGGCAAGCTCCATATAGCTTTTTAACTGCGCGTCATCCAGAATCGCGCAGATTAATAGGATAGCGGCAGCTCCGGCGCAGCGGCCTGGTAAACCATATATTCGTCGACGGTAAAATCTTTTTTCAGCACCGGAATGGCGGCGGTGCTGGCAATCTGCTTTAAGTACCGGTCGCTTCCTTGAAAATAATAAGGTTCCGTCAGACAGGAGATGGCGGCTGCCCCGGCTGCCTCGTATTCCCCGGCTATCTGAAGGTATGGAAAATCTTCTGCGATTACGCCTTTGGAAGGTGACGCTTTTTTACCTCGCAGATAAAGGACATTCCCGGCTTTGCCAGCGCCTGGTAAAAAGGTGGGGGCGGTTTTGTCTGCCGGTACCGAATGCCGCCACCGCTTCGGCGTTATTTCTCATCTCGAACAGGGAATCTTCCTGCGCTCTTCCCTGGATTCGTTCTTTTGTTTTTCTGCAATTGCTGCAAGGATATTTTCGTTCATTTTGTTCTCCCTTACCGATTGCTTTCCCTGATAAATTCTTCCAGTTTTTCTGTGCGCTGCCGTTGTCAATCAGCTGTTCGGCCATCCGCACCCCATCCTCCAGGGATTCGGCCCTGCCGGTCACATACAGGGCGGCTCCGGCATTGAGGCAGACGGCGCAGCGCTTCGGTCCTCTCTCCGCGCCGCTTAAGATGGCGCAGGTGATGGCGGCATTTTCTTCCGGAGTTCCGCCCGTCAGCTCCTCCTTGCCGCAGCGGGCGTATCCGAATGTATCTTGCTCTGAAGTCCTCTGAACAATCTGCAGTTCAGATCCACATCAACCAGCGACATCTTTCCATGCATAAGTTTCTTTGCATATGTGACTGTCGCACCATATGTCTCACAAATCGCCTGATGTCCGAGACACACACCGAGGATTGGTACTTTTCCTGCAAAATATCTCACCGCTTTCTCACACATTCCCGCATCCGAAGGTCTTCCGGGTCCCGGTGAGATGATTATGTGATCAGGATTCATCGCTTCAATCTCCTCACAGGTGAACTCATCATTTCTTATGACCTTTATATCCGGATTTATTGCCCCCACAAGCTGATACAGGTTGTAGGAGAAGCTGTCGTAATTGTCTATAAGTATTGTCATTTATTTTGTCCTCCTTATATGTATTGTGCATGCGCATGAAAAGCGCTCATTGTGAGTGCTGTTGTAACTGCCTTTGCCTTGTTGATACATTCCTGGAACTCATTTTCCGGAACACTGTCCGCCACGATTCCTGCTCCGGATCTGACAAATACCTTGTCACCCTTTTTGTATGCGATCCTTATGGCTATACATGTATCAAGATTCCCTGTGAAATCTATGTATCCTATGGCACCGCCATATATTCCTCTCTTGTTGTCCTCCAGCTCATTGATGATCTGACACGCTCTGATCTTCGGTGCTCCTGAGAGGGTTCCTGCTGGAAGTACCGCATCCACGGCTGACAGCTCATCATACCTGCTGTCATCGATCTCTCCTTTGACCGTTGACCCGATATGCATTACATGTGAGTACCTCTGAACCTTCATGTACTGCTCAACCTCAACAGTTCCGAACTTGCTTATCTTACCAAGATCATTTCTTCCGAGATCCACCAGAAGTGTTTCGGATATGGTCTCCTCTTTTATCTCGTCCTCATCTCCACGGCGGATGCGAAGAACACCGTTTCTGCAGGTCAGTTCCAGGGAAGGGGAGCAGGCGAGGAAAGAATAGCGTCCCCATTTCTGATTATCTTCTGCGCTTTCCAAAGATAGCAGTGGCGGCTGGCCGCCCTCAGCGTTCTCATTACTTCTATTGGGGTGAAGCAATCGGAGTAAATCTCGCGTGCAACAGGGGATACGGCGGTAGACGCCGCTTTCTGCAATTGTTTTCAAATCTTCGATTGTTGGGTACATAGCAGGCCTCCTGTTCTAAAAAGAAATATCAATAAATGCCATATAGCTCATAATTATTTTTCTGAAGGACTTCTTCTCACTATGTAACAAGAAAGAATCCTGCCCGCCGCAGTGCGATCCACCGCGAGCGGTTTTAATTTAACAGGAGAACTTTCCTGTTAAATTAAAAAAACCCGTCCTTGACAGAAAAATAGAATCTGTCAAGGACGGGTACCCGCGGTGCCACCTTGATTCATGGATCAAATCCATGCACTTTGCGAGATACAATCATATCTCCGGCAACTGACGTATGCCCCACGTCACAGAATACTGGCAGCAACGCTGCTTTTTGACTGTGCCCTCGGCGGTCCATTTGGCAATCAGCGTTTCGATCCGGTTCTCAGCATCCGGACTCTGTGCGCGCATAATTACTTTGATCTCCGCTTCATCGGTTTAAGCTAATAAATTGTTATTGTAAAATATACTATGTTTAAAATGATTTGTCAATTATTTTTTGAGATTTTTAATGATATCAGCCGTTACTGTTCACATGGTTATGTCCCGCGAGGTGTTTTCGTGCGTTTTCTGCGCGAAATCCCGAGTTACACGGCGCGAAACTGCGTTTTATACAGTTTCTGTGCATCACGAAGCGTGTTATTGTTTTCAGCATGCCGCTTTTGGCATGGTGTGAACAGTAACTATCAGCCGTAGGTTTCATGGCATTGGCTGCATCCAGGTAAAACCGGGCAGATTGCGCAGGATGCCGAACAGGAGCAGAATGACGGTCATGCCGGCCAGGATCCAGGTCTGAAACCGCGTCAGCCGGCCGTTTCCGGTCTTTACATAGCGCACGGCTGTCTGAATGGCAATTGCCAGTCCGGCCGGCAGCAGCAGAAAGATGGCGGCATTGGCCCTGAAGGCCGATACAAAGTCCAGGCGAAAGAGCGCCAGACACATGCGGCTTACACCGCATCCGGGACAATATAAACCGGTTATCTGATGAAACATGCATGGGAATCAGGGGGCGTCCCGCCAAATTACAGATTAATAAATAAAACAGACCGGCTCCTGCGAGCCAGCCTGTCCTGATACAAAGCTTTTTAAAACGGTTACGCATCCGGCAGATACTTATTCAGCTCATACTGCAAAAGAGCATAGGCTACGATGCTGAAGCCAAACAGACTGAGAAGCAGATAAACAACCGGCGCGCTGCCCCTCGGCTCACCGTGCTGTTCGTGCAGCATCTCGACAGCATTTCCCATCTGATACATCCAGAACAGGGAGTAGATTCCGCAGGTGATTAGTGAGAACAGAAAGACTGTCCCTCCGCTGGTGCCTATTCTTCCGGACAGGCATTCGTCTCGTCATTCAGTACAATCATCCAGTAAATCCCATAGATTCCGCATGTTACAAAAAGCAGTAAAATACACACCGCAATATTGCGCTGTTTCATTGGTTAGTTCCTCCTTGGTACAGTCTTAAATACACAGCTTTGATTCCGTCACAGGAACGGCGGTTAATCGCCGGAGCCTACAGAGTCTGTGCTCTGTCTTTGATATTCTGATGAAAATTGATAATGTCGTGTTCATATTCCTGATCCATAAGACTGGACGTAATCATGAAATCAGCCGTCGCCTTATTGTTGGCTATGGGATATCATATACCTGAGCAATTCTGAGAAGCGCCTTTACGTCGGGATCATGGGGCTGTGCGGTAAGAGGGTCGGAAAAAAAGATGATAAAATCAATCTGTCCCTCCACAATCTTAGCTCAATCTGCTGGTCTCCGCCGAGCGGACCGCTGTTATAGCCCTTTACCGGAAGACTTGTATAGTCTGTGATCATCCTGGCGGTGGTTCCTGTTCCGCATAAAAATGCTTCTTCAGGATCTCCTTATTCTCCTCGCACCAGTTAATCAGCTCCTTCTTTTTTATTATCATGGGCAATTAATGCTATATTTTTTGTTTTCCGATAGTCATCGTTAAATAATCCATATTAATCACTCTCCTTCTCACTGATTTTTACATATATTGGCATAAATGTCAAGAAAAGCGGTATTATTGCATGTTTCTCTGTTTATCTGAAACAATCGTTCAGACGAAAGACTCCGCCGGGGGGTATCGGCCTCGTCCGCTGGCCTGCGGCCGCTGAATGTCTCACGCGTTAAGTGCGGGGGCCGGCCTGCCGGAAACACGCAGTGGCCGCGACAGGGCCCCTCACCACACCGGACATGATCCGTTCCGGATGCGTCCTCCGGGCCTCAGTTATTAATTATAACATTATATTGTAAAGTCAGCTGTTTCAGCATGTAAAAGTATGGTATAATGATCGCATAGCATTATACTGTGCAAAAGGTTTCTGCGTCCACCGCAGGATGAAAATCAGGATACGATTCAGAATGAAGGAGACAGATGTGGATAAGCCAGGCATAGGCAGCCGTGCCATATTAAGAACCGTCATATCGGTTGTCTGTATTTTTGTAACGGGAATTCTTCTTTTCTATGCATATAATAATATTACGAAAAGCATGAGCGCGAGCAATCTCAGAAGAGTGGCACAGCAGAACATAACTGTTTATGATATGCGTTTTTCGGATAACAGGAGCATGCTCCGCAATATCAGCGGGACTTTAAAAATGTTTAACCAGATGGACAGAGAGCAGCTTTCTCGTTATCTGGATAAAATGCGGCGGAAAACCATCTTTTCGGCATCTATCTGATAGACAGTGAGGATACATATCCGGGAAAAGATGGGGGCGGAAGAAGATTCAGCCTTCCTCTGACTTGGGACCGTCTCCTTAAGGAGAAGGAAGATGTCTTCAGGGTCGGGGTTTTTAATAGTTCGGAGGACGCTGTTTTTGTAGGTATTCCTGTGGAGCCATATGAGGTGGCGGGAGTGCAGGTAGCGGCCGTAGCAATGGCATACAGTAATGCCTCCTGTACGAAAGTCTTAATGAACAGCTTTATGACAGGGCGGCAACTATTATACTGGCCGACGGGTATGGACATGCATTTATGCGTACCGTTGGAAATATGTCACCCGGTGAGACATTCTACAGTGTGGAGACTTATTTTGGGGAACTGTCATTTACAAACGGAATCGTGCTTTCGAATATAACAGAGCGGGCAATACAGGGAAAAAGCACTACCGTATGGGCAAAAGACGGGAAGGTGGAATACTGTATCAGCGTGCTTCCGTTTAAAAGCATGGACGGCTATCAGATTTTTATGGTGCCGGCGGAGGTGATTAAGGCGGCGGTCAGCGACAACCTGAGAAAAGTGCTTGTTAACTGCGGAATGAGCCTTGTCCTTGTAGCGCTTACGCTCATTTATTTTAATTTATATACTTACAGACGTGATAAGGGACAATATCTTGAGATTATCCGTGCAAAAAAAGAAGAAGCCGAGGCTGCCAACAGGGCTAAAAGCATGTTCCTTTCCAATATGTCACATGACATCAGGACATGATGAACGCCATTATAGGAATGACACGGATTGCACGGGAAAATATTGGCGATGGGGAACGGGTGGAGGACTGCCTGAAGAAGATAGATATCTCTTCCAGACTGCTCTTGGGAATAATCAATGATGTGCTTGATATGTCAAAGATTGAAGCGCGGAAAGTAGAATTGGCAAGGGAAGCTTTCTCGATGGGGGCCATGATCGATTCCAACCGGATGATTATGGAGAGACAGGCGGAGAACAAGCAGCTGACACTGGAATTCAAAAGACGAATCTGAACCATGATGCAGTCGTCGGAGATTCATCTGGCTCAGCCAGATTATCATGAATATTCTGAGCAATGCGGTAAAATGCACCCCGGAAGGCGGAAGGATAACGTTTGAGATTATAGAACTGCCCTGTACCCGTGAAGATTCCGGCCGGTACCGTTTCGTGATATCCGACACAGGGATTGGGATGTCGGAGGAATTCAGAAGCATATTTTGAACCTTTACCCAGGAAAATGATTATGGGAAGATCCAGATATAAAGGAACAGGACTTGGAATGGCCATTACAAAAAAAACTGGTGGAGCTGATGGGAGGAACCGTTGAAGTTGAGAGCAGACAGGGGAAGGGACTGTTTTCAGAGTAGAATTGGAACTGCCCCTGGCTTCCCAGGAGGAGGTTCAAAGCGGGACGAAGGAGCCGGAGGACTCCGTATTCCGGTCTCAGGAGCTTTTAGACAGTCTGGCCGGGAAGCGGTGCCTCATTGCGGAAGATAATGAGCTGAATGCGGAGATTGCCGCCGCGTTTCTGGAAAATGGCCGGGATTAAAGTGAGAAAGCCTCAAACGGACAGGAGGCGGTTGAAATCTATAAAGGAGGGAAACCGGATTTTTTGATATTATACTGATGGATATCCGGATGCCGGAAATGGATGGTTATGAAGCATGCAGGCAGATCCGGGGAGCCGGCCGGCGCGACAGTCTGACCATACCGATTGTGGCAATGACGGCAAATGCATTCAGTGAAGACATTGAACTCGCCGGAAAAAAGCGGAATGAATGCCCATCTGGCAAAGCCTGTTGATGCGGAGCAGATGATATCTTTATTAAAGAAGTGCTGGCAGGGGAGAAGAACGGTTAAGACTGTTTCTTCTCCTTTCGTATTGCAGAAAAAGGTTTGTCCGAAGCAATAAAGATACTTTTAAGATAAGCTGTAACAAAACTGCCGTAGAGCTGTCTTACAGGAAAAGGAGGAGATATGAACAACAGCGAATTTGAACTGGTTTATCAAAAATATGCAAAACAGCTCTTCTATTTCCTGCTGAAATTATGGAGACTATGATATGGCGGAGGATTTGGCTCAGGAGACATTTATGAGAGCATATCAGAGCATCGATTCCTTCAGAGGCGACTGCAGATTGGACGTATGGCTCTGCCAGATAGGAAAGAATTTGTTTTACAACCAGCAGCGCCGGGATGACAGGCTGGCTGGTTCCGACGGCATGGAGAAAATGCCGGGAAATGAAAATATAGAAGAAGCCACAATCCGCAGCCAAATGGCAAGGGATGTGATAAAACAGGTGCGGACGGTACCGGAGCCGTACCAGACGGTTTTCCTGCTGCGGATTATTCTGGAATATGATTATAAGAAAATAGGTGAATGTTACGGCAATTCGGACGTGTGGGCCCAGAGTGGTGTTTTACCGTGCCAAAAACATGCTGCAGAAAAAAATTAAAGGAGGAATTGCATTATGAAGTGTGAAATTATACGGGATTTGCTCCCTCTTTATATTGAAAATCTGTGCAGTGAAAGAGAGCTGCAGGGAGGTGGAGGCCCATCTTGCATCCTGCGGCCGGTGCAGGGCGGAATACCGGAATATGACGGCTGAGGTTCGGTAGCGGAGACAGACGAGGAACGGGTTCAAGAAAATTCTTAAAGAAGCAGATTTATTTATTAACAGTAAAAAAAGAGGTGGAACGCTCTTTTTGTGGATCGTGCACTCAGGGTATTTAATTTAATTGTTTTCTGTCTGGCGGCAGTCTGCAATGTCCTGGCAGCGGCTGTTGTAATATTTGGATACGGTTGAGATATCCATCAGTTTATCTGGATTATAAAGGATTTCTCCAGATCTTCATTATACTGTATGCTCTGTGCCCAACCGTAATAAGCCTGGTCAACCTTTGCATCATGAAACGGTATCCGGGGCGGAAGAAAATACTCACCCGGGTACTTTCAGGCGTGCTGGTTCCGGCCGTACTGGCGGGCCTGATCGGTACGGTGTCCCTGTTTTTAATCCCGCCGTTTTGTTCCGCCACATCCCGGATAACGGCTTATATGAAAGTCGATAAGGATGTGGAGGACAGCGTACGGGCCGCTGCCGTTGCTTTCCGGCTGCCGTTCCGGAGGCCGCAGAGGCCGCGGTTTACCATTACAGTAAATTTTCCACGCTGTTTGAAGACTCATGGGAGATGGAGGCGGGGTGGAACCTTCCAAAGCAGGAGTTTGAAAGTGAGAAAAAGCGGATATCGGAACTCCGCGCCCTAAGCCGAAAGAGTGAGACGAAAAAGCGGTACGGAGTATACGGTTTCCGGTATGGTTTATCCGGAAGGAGTTTCAGTGACGGTTATCTTTGATGATGCTGCGGGCCGGATTGAGTACCGGGCGTATTTCAGCGGGAGTAAGTAAACCGGGCCGGTTATTTTCACAAAAATTTTTGTGGAAATAGTAAAATAATCTTGTTTTAATTTGTAAATATGACATGCTATAATCAATTTGCTGAAACATACAGGAACATTGGGCTTAGGAATGTTCAAATTTAACAGAAGGCAGACGTGCCGATACTATCTGTATTGTTGTTTTGCGTTGTAATGCTGATCAGCCCACCGGAAAAATTGTAAAACTTATCTGAAGGAAATGTTACATGAATAGCATGTTAATAGCGTTATTGATTCTTGCGGTCACGATCGCACTGTTTATCTGGGGAGCCGATTCCAATTGTAGTTACGGCCATCGGCGCCTCCATCCTGTATGCCTATACGGGAATTATAGAAGTGAATACGATTTTCAGCGGTTACAACAGTACTACCATTGTGCTGCTGGCCGGAATGATGGTGGTGGGATCTTCCTGTTCCATTCCGGCGTGACTGATATCATCGGAGAAAAGATGGTAAAAATTACCGGAAAAGTGAGAGGAATATTATTCTGGCAACGCTTATCGTGTCCTGCGTTCTCAGCGCCGTATGCAGCAATATCGGCGTTATGGTGGCAATGGCGCCGCTCGTTACCGCGATGTGCATCTCTGCCGGTTACGGGCCGTCAAAGGCCCTGCTGGCGCTGTTGTTCGGATCCCAGTTCGGAGGATTTGTCACTCCTGGTAGGCGTAGGTTCAAACGCATCTGCGGCCGGTGTGATGCAGGAACTGGGATATGAACCGTTTGGCTTTTTCTCTATCACGCCTTTTGGAATCGGAATCTGCATCATCGGAACTCTCTTCTTTTGCCTTTGTTGGCAGTAAGATGCTGCCGGATACCGGATATATTCCTGAATTTGCCCAGACGGAGAAAAAGGAATTTGATAAAAAAGAAGGCTGTAATCTGCGGCCTTACCATGTTCTGTGTGCTGGCTGTGATTGCCTCCGGCTCTAAAAAGGTGCCGATGCATATTGCGGCGGTTGTGGGAGCCCTGGTAATTGTGGGTTCCGGCTGTATGAGTGTAAAGGACGCTGTTAAGGCAATCGACTGGAACTGTCTGATTCTTGTAGGAGCCTTAAGCGCTATCTCTTCCGGTATCAAGGAGTGCGGCGCAGGTGATGCCGTCGCCAATCTGATTATACGGATTCTCGGTGAACAGCCCAGCGCATTCATGATCAGCACGGTCATATTCTTTGCGGCGGTACTTTTGACACAGGTTATGTCCAATATTCCGACGATCCTCGTATTTATGCCGATTGGCCTCTCTATTGCCGAAAAATCGGCGTCAGTCCATATCCGATTGCCATGATTATAACTCTGGCCGGTGCGGCTTCCTATGCAACGCCCTTTGCCGCTCCCCAGAATATGATGACGGTCGGCTGGACAAAATATAAATTCATGGATTTTGTGAAGATTGGTGTCCCGATGGTACTGCTTACCTATGTGGTCGTCGTGGCCCTGATTCCCATTTTCCTTCCATACTAGTCAGACAGGAGGCATGAGATGAAAGAGCTGTTAAATGGGGCCTGGGATTTACATTTTCATACGGCTCCGGATGTCGTTCCCAGAAAAAATATACGGATCTCGAGCTGGCGGAGGAATGGAGCGGCGCCGGTATGAAGGGAGGCGTAATCAAGTGCCATTATGCCGATACCACAGGCCGGGCTGCAATGCTTCGTTCGCTTTTCCCGGGACTTAAGGTGTACGGAGGGCTGGTGCTGAACCGTCAGGCGGGAGGATTGAACCCGGACGCGGCGGAACGGATGGCCCAGGCCGGGGAAAATATCTCTGGTTTCCCACCATGGATTCCCTGAGTTACAGAAAATTCCATCAGGGAGGCGGCACGGATACGGAACTTTCATCCTGTATTCAGGTATGCGAGGATGGAGGAAGGCTGCTTCACGGAGCATATGATGTGCTGGATGTGGCGGCCAGGTACGGCCTGATAGTCGGAACGGGCCATGTGGGTGAGAAGGAAGGCGTTATGCTGGTCTGGTGAGGCCGTCCGGCGCGGTGTGAAGAAGGTGGTTCTGACCCATGCCGAAAACCCGGCTACCCGGTTCTCGGCCGAGGCCAGGAAGGAATGTATAAAGCTGGGAGCTTTCGTGGAACACAGTTGTTTTACTGTTTACCATAACCGGATTAGCTGGGAGGAGATGTCTGCCCAGATTAGGGAAAACGGGCGGAACACAGCCTGCTGGTTACTGATTTCGGACAGTTGAATTCACCCTGTTCGGCAAAGAGGCCTTACAGAATTTGCAGAGGGGCTTATAAAGCACGGGATTAAGGAAACGGAGATTGAAATGATGATAAAGGAAAACCCGGCCGCCCTTATGGAAGCAGATTGAGGAATGTTCTTGGCGGATTCCATGTCCCCTCTGCAATTGATTTGGCCTACTTCCCCGGTTCAGGTTTTTGCCGGTCCATAAGACGCAGGCGAAGATTTTCGCGGTACCGGACCCGGCCCGCTTCTGACGCTGATTTTAATTCCGGTATTCCTCTTCCGGCCCTAATTCCGCTCATCTATTTAAACATCAAATCGATTAAATTCCCAACAACAACACTCAAACAACAACATCAGTCCATATCTATCATACATCCAACAATATCTATCCCATATAGAAACGCTCAGCAGCCGCAGTCCCAACCCACACAATCTCCCGGGGACGAAATACTCACAAAACCACCCCACCACCCGTCCGCTTATTTATTTTACGGTTCCGATGCGCTGAAATTTTTACCGGTATGAAAATGGGAAAGACTATGTTATAATATAACCGATTATACGCTTTTTGGAGGAGACCATGGCGGCTGAAAATGCAATTGAAATAAAAGATGTTACAAAAATATACCGGCTGTATGAACAACCCATCGACCGTTTAAAGGAGTCACTGAATATCGGTAAAAAAACAATATCACCGGGATTTCTATGCCCTCAGCAGGATTTCTTTTTCCGTGGAAAAGGGACAGACCGTCGGAATCATCGGAACCAACGGATCGGGCAAATCGACCATATTAAAGATTATTACAGGAGTCCTGACGCCGACATCGGGCGAGGTGATGGTGAACGGCAAGATATCGGCCCTTCTGGAGCTGGGAGCCGGTTTCAACATGGAGTACACCGGGATTGAGAATATTTACATGAACGGAACCATGATGGGCTTTTCACGCAAGGAGATGGATGCGAAGCTCCCGGATATTCTGGATTTTGCTGATATCGGTGACTTTATCAATCAGCCGGTTAAGACGTATTCCAGCGGTATGTTTGCCCGCCTTGCCTTCGCGGTTGCGATCAATGTGGAGCCGGATATTCTGATTGTCGATGAGGCGCTGTCGGTCGGCGATGTCTTTTTCCAGTCAAGTGCTACAGACGGATGGAAGAAATACGGAAGAACGGAACAACAATTGTGATGGTTACCCATGATATGGGCAGTATTATAAAATATTGTGATAAGGTTATTCTGTTAAACAGAGGCGAATTTATTGCCGAAGGTTCTGCCGGCAAGATGGTTGATATGTACAAAAAATCCTGGCCGGCCAGATGGAGGCGCTGCGGGAAGAGATTACCAGGATGAACGATTTTTCGGGTGAGAAGATCGTACTGGCCGAGGCAGGCAGCGGGGGGAAACCAAAGCGGAGGATAAAGACAGGGCTTTAGCAGGCGGCCAGACGGCAGGCCCGTCGCTGATGCGGGATAAGCTGACCATTAATGCCAACCGTGAGGAGTACGGAGACGGAAGGGCTGAAATCTTTGATATGGGCCTGATTGATCAGCGGGTAATATCACAAAACCTGCTTTTGAAAGGCGAGATGTTCACGATTAAGGAAAAATCAGGTTTAACCAGGAGATACAGGCTCCTATCTTTACGTACACAATTAAGGATAAGAAGGGCAGCGATTTAACCGGTACCAATACCTTGTTTGAGGGAACGGATATTAAACCGGTGAAAAAGGGCGATGTCTATGAGGTGTCCTTCACACAGAAAATGACGCTCCAGGGCGGGGAATACCTGCTGTCCATGAGCTGTACCGGCTTTGAGAACGGGAGGCATGTGGTATACCACCGGCTTTATGATGTGGCGAATATTACCGTGATTTCCAACAAGAATACGGTAGGCGTTTACGATATGGAACCGGAAGTGGAAGCACATCTGGTGCAAGAGTAAAATCTGCAATGCATGAGGAACTTAGATGGAAGAGTGGAAGAAGAATATAAAGAAGAAGAACCCTAACGGTGAAATTCTCGCGCTGCTTGATAAATACGGCAATGATACAAAGAGGGCTCTGAAGGAAAATAAAAAGCTGGAATATCTCTATGCCCTGGCTCCGCTGAGGGAAAATCTGTTAGAGTGGTATGAATTCAGAAAAAGGCGGCCGACTGCTTCAGGCGGGCGCTGATTTTGAGCGCTTACCGGTCTGTATCTGCGTAAAACCGGTTCGGTAACGGTTCTCGATGAGTCCGAGGAAAGTTTGGAAGTCGTAAGACGCAGGTATCGGGGGAGAAACCGGCCTTCGGCTGGAATGCGGGAGTCTGACTGCATACAGCAGACAGAAGGAGAACAGCGGCAGCTTCGATTATGTGCTACTTATCGGCCGGCCAAGCGGCAGCGAAGGCCTGGGCGCACAGATTGAGGCGGCCAAACGTCTTCGGCGCCGGGCGGAACCATTATTCTTGCCGTCTGCAACCGGTTCGGACTCAAATATTTCGCCGGTACGCAGAGATGCAGTGAGCGCGACCAAAAGAATCTGGAGGAACTTCTGGCAGGGGGCAGTTTTTACTATCCGATGCCGGATTACAAACTGCCGTCTGTCATTTATTCAGATCGGTATCTGCCGAAAAAGGCGATTTGACGGGAATGCCGGCGCTTTATGACTACCCGGAGTACCTGCTGATGGATGTGGGCGCCGCTTACGACGCCGTATGTGAGGACGGCCAGTTTGAGAATTTTGCAAATTCCTTCCTCGTGATTTGGAGCGCTCATAAGAATGAAGGAGAATAGACGGCAATGGCAGAGCTAATATTTGTAAAATATAACAGGACGAGGCAGGAAAAATTTCAGATTAAGACGCAGATTATGGAAGAAGCCGGAGTGTTTTGCAGAAAAGACAGCCCTGTGCGAAGAGGGAATCCCCACATCCGTTCGTTTGAGGAAAATATAATTTTCTGACCAGCCAGAACGGGAGCCTGTTTCTGGTAAAGCCGGAGCTTGTTAAGGACGGCAGAACGGCCCGTTTTTGATTACCTGCAGGGAAAGACGCTGGCGGAGCTTCTGGGGAGGAACTTAATTCAGGAGTGATAATCCCCTGCAGTGAAGAAAGGCATGGAGTTTATCTATGACATCCGTCCGGAATATATCTCGGATTTCCATGTAACGCCGGAATTCATGGAAGTGTTCGGATTGACGGGTGAATTGAGTTCGGAGGATGAGGAGCGGCTTAAATGGCGGACCTCAGACAGGAGGGAGCCGGAGCAGTCTTACAGAGCCTCCAATATCGACGCTCTTTTTTGAAAATATGCTGGTGACGGAGGATGGTGTCTATGCCCTGGATTATGAATGGGTATTCCTGTTCCCGGTTCCGGCCGGTTTTGTGCGTTACAGAACACTCCATTATTTTTACAGACAGTATCAGAGCCTGATAAACGGGCAGTTTGAAAACCAGGCTCAGTTCCTGGGAAGGAATTCGACATTGATGAGACGATGCTCCGCTTTATGAAATAATGGAGAGGAGCTTCCAGGAATATGTCCACGGAGAGAACCAGAGAACGTACCAGGAAGATTTCATGGTGGAGACCAAGACGGTCGCAGAGCTAAGGCAGGTGGACGGTGAGCTTATGCGGGCCAGAGAGCGCATCAACAGCTCAGGGCTGAAATCTCGGAGAAGGACACCGCCTTCAAAAAAGTCCAGGAGGTGCAGCGCCTGACGAATAATCATGTGGCTAATCTTGAGGTGATTATTGGCGATCTGCGCCGTGAAATCGGTGAGATGGGGAAAACACTGACCTATTTAAACCGCCACGAAGCGATTATTTTAAGGTAAGAAGGAAAATCGGACAGGCATTTAATAAAATGTATCCGAAGGGGAAAGCGGAAGATTCTGGGTTACTGCAAGAATACTCTTCTTCACCCGGTAAAGTACATTGGAATGTATACATCCGGGGAGGGAAAAAATAGAATCAAGGGCGATTTTGAGATCGGAGAAGAGTACCTGCAATATGGAAAACTCATATTCCCGAAGGCAGACAGCCCGGAAGTATCGATTGTGATTCCGTTTACAATCAGATCCATTATACTTATCTCTGCCTTGCATCGATTCTGGAGCATACAAAGGATGTGAGCTATGAGATTGTGATTGCGGATGACGTTTCCGGCGATGCGACGGAGCATCTGGGAGAATTTGCCGAAGGGATTACAATTTGCCGGAATGAAACGAACCAGGGATTCTTAAGAAACTGTAACCATGCGGCCAAATCTGCAAGGGGCCGGTATATAATGTTTTAAACAATGATACACAGGTGACGGAGGGCTGGCTCAGTTCGCTGGTCAGTCTGATTCAGTCGGATGACTCTATCGGTATGGTCGGCTCCAAGCTGGTGTACCCGGACGGCCGCCTTCAGGAGGCGGGCGGAATCATCTGGAGCGACGGTTCCGGCTGGAATTACGGGCGCCTGGACGATCCGGACAAGGCGGAATACAACTACGTCAAAGATGTGGACTATATATCGGGTGCCGCGATACTGCTTTCCGCTGAACTGTGGAACCGGATTGGAGGCTTTGACGAACGGTTTGCTCCTGCCTACTGTGAGGATTCGGATCTGGCTTTTGAGGTGAGAAAGGCGGGATACAGAGTGGTTTACCAGCCGCTTTCAAGGTGATTCATTTTGAGGGAGTGTCCAACGGCACGGATGTAAACGGCACCGGCCTGAAGCGCTACCAGGTGGAAAACAGCGAAAAGCTGAAAGAAAAATGGAAAGAGGAATTTAAAAAGCAGTGCGTGAATACCGGCAGTCCGAACCCCTTCCGGGGCAGGGAGAGAAGTATGGGAAAACCGATTATCCTGGTGGTGGATCATTATGTTCCGACATTTGATAAAGATGCAGGGTCTAAAAACAACGTTCCAGTATCTGAAGATGTTCCTGAAAAAGGGGTATGCGGTAAAATTTTTAGGCGATAATTATCTTCACGAGGAGCCATATACCACAGTCCTTCAGCAGATGGGAATCGAGGTTCTGTACGGACAGGGTATCTGACCGGTATCTGGGACTGGCTTGATAAAAATGGAAAAGAAATCAGCATCGCCTATCTGAACCGTCCTCATATCGCTGCAAAATATGTGGATTATATCGCAGAGCATACGGATATTAAGATTATTTATTATGGCCATGATCTCCATTTTATGAGGGAATTCAGGGAATATGAGCTGACCGGGGATATAGGGAAAAAACGTGATTCCGAATACTGGAAGTCGATTGAATTCTCACTGATGCATAAGGCTGCCGTATCCTACTATCCGTCTGTTGTGGAGGAGGAAGCAATCCATGATGTGGATGAGACGGTAAATGTGAAGGCAATTACCGCCTATGTGTACGATACGTTTCTGGATAATCTGAATCAGGACTTTGCAAAGAGGGAAGGACTTTTGTTTGTCGGAGGATTTGCCCATCCGCCGAATGCGGATGCCGTTCTGTGGTTTGCAAAAGAGGTATTCCCGATGATCCGGGAGAAACTGGATGTGAATTTTTATGTGGTCGGTTCCAGGGTGACCGATGAAATCAAAGCTTTGGAGCAGCCGGGAAGCAAAATTATCGTCAAGGGGTTTGTTTCCGAGGAGGAGCTGTCGGGCTTTACCGGAGCTGCCGGATTGTCATCGTTCCGCTCAGATATGGGGCAGGCGTCAAAGGAAAGGTAGTCGAGGCCATTTATAACGGAGCGCCGATAGTAACCACTTCTGTGGGAAGCGAAGGGATTCCGGGTGTCGAAGACGTGCTGCTGGTGGAGGATAAACCGGAAGATTTCGCCGGGGCGGTAGTGAAGCTTTACGGTGATGAGAAACGGCTTGCACAGCTTAGCCAAAAGACACAGGAGTATATTAAAGCTCATTTCAGCGTGGATGCGGCATGGGAAGTGATTCGGGAAGATTTTGAAGTGTAACGGTAACCGCCGGGCCGGTGTGAAGGCAGGACGGGGAAAAGGCAGATACCAAAGGAGAATACGGTGTCTGCTTTTTCTGTTGCTGGGAACAGGCAGCAGCTGTCTCAGCCGACCGCCAGGAGGGACCGGCCGCTGGAGCGTAAGGCAAAAATAGTCGAGAGAGCTTTTCTTTTTTATCACTTTATAATGTCAGACAGGGAGGTGAGAGACATGCAGGAACAGATTGATGCGGTGCAGCGTATGCAGGACTATATCGGCAGTCATCTGACGGAAGAGATAACACTGGCCGATTTGGCGGGGTATCATTATTTTCCCCGTGGTATTCCCTACAGGCTGTTTACCCGCCAGACAGGTACCACACCGGCTGACTATATCCGGCGGATGCGTTTGTCAAAGTCGGCGCTGAAGCTTAGGGATGACGCCGGTAAGATTGCCGATGTGGCGTTCGAAATGGGCTTTGGCAGCGTGGACGGATATCAGAGGGCATTTTTACGGGAGTTTGGCTGCAATCCCGGGGACTATGCAGCAAATCCTGTTCCTTTATATCTTTTTTTACACCCTACGGCGTTAAATTCAGATATATTGAAAGGAGAGCAGGCATGGAAAATTTAAAAGTGTGTTTATTCAGGTGGTTCAGAAACCGGAGCGCAGAGTGATAATCAAGAGGGGTGTGAAAGCCTCGGATTATTTTGCTTATTGTGAGGAGGTCGGATGCGATGTATGGGGGCTGCTTCAGAGCATTAAATCCATCAGCGGGGAACCGGTCTGCCTCTGGCTCCCGCGTAAATACATTAAACCGGGAACTTCGGAATATGTTCAGGAGTCGAGGTTCCTGCTGATTATGACGGGGCCCTGCCGGAAGGTTTTGAGATTCTGGAGCTGCCGGCTGCAAAATATATGATGTTCCAGGGCGAGCCGTTTGCGGAAGAGGATTATTGCCTGGCGATTGAAGAGGTAAAAAGAGGCGATCAGGAGATACGATCCGTCGGTAACCGGATACAGGTGGGATGAAGAAAATCCGAGAATCCAGCTTGAGCCGGTGGGAAGCAGAGGATATATAGAAATGCTGGCGGTTAAATAAGCAGGTGAGGACGCTGACGGTACGGCCGGCGTCCTCACCTGCTTATTTATTGATGACGGTGACCTGTGCGCGGAGCATGCAGGTTATCGCTGCGACAGTCGGACAGGCCAGCGCATTTGTTGCGCTGACCGTGAAAAAAGGGCAGCATAGCGAACTGTTGCTATGTAATGATGTTGGGGTCAAAGGTCTTTGCCCCCTTTGATACCGGATTGCTCCGCACTGCGTGCTCTCACAATCCTCAAAAACATTCGCACTTCGCTCATTTTTTCTGCGAAAGAATGGCTTCTTACTCATGTTTTGGCGGGTCCCAAGATTAAAATCTTCATGCAAGCAAGCTTGCATCAGATTTCCAACCTTTTGACCCTGGTATCATGTAATTACTTTAAGGATTTTATTTTTTCAGAGAGCTCTTTCAACTGTTCTTCAGAAGGAATATACTGTATCTTCAGGGTCTCAAGGCAGATATCAAAACCGCATTTCTTCAGCTCTTCCTCGATTTGTCCGTTGGCCTGTCCGCCCCAGCCGTAAGAACCGAAGGAAAATGCCTGCCGGTTTTTCGGGAAAGGCCCTTCATATAGCAGAGAAAGGCAGCCACGGTGGGAAGCATATTGTTGTTGAGAGTAGGCGAGCCCACGGCGACATATTTGCAGTCAAGAAGGCTGACAACGATATCGGAAATATGGGTCTGCTTCAAATCAAACAGCTTAACCGGTTCTCCTTTTCGGTAAACGCTTCGGCTATGGTCTGAGCCATGGTCTCTGTGGAGTGCCACATGCTGTCAAAGACAATGAGGGCGCCGGCCTCCGGTACGCTGCTGCTCCAGTGTTCATAAGCATTCAGAATATCGGCCACATGGCTTCTCCAGATAACGCCGTGACTCGGCGCAATCATCTCGGTTCCATTTCTTTTACAATCTTCCAGGCACCTGCGGCCTGTTTTCCATAACACATGATAATATTTGCATAATATTTTTTGGCTTCCTGCATCGTTTCACAGAAATCAGAATCGTCGTCAAAACGCGTGTTAGTGCAGTAATGCTGTCCGAATGCATCATTGGAGAAAAGTATCTTTTCCTCCGGGCACCAGGTTACCATATTATCCGGCCAGTGGAGCATCGGTGTGGTGACAAAGGAGAGGCTGCGTTTTCCGAGACTCAGCGTATCGTTGTTCTTTACGGCCATATAATTGTGAGGGGCCGTAGTGGGCGGTGAGCCCTTTTACTCCGCTGGGGCGCTTGTAACTACCGTTGCGTTCGGGCAGGCCTCCATCAAGGCCGGCAGAGCGCCGGAATGATCCATTTCCACATGGTTGGAAATGATATAGTCAATCCTTGAAGGATCGATGATACTGCTGATGCGCTCCAGAAGCTCCCGGGAAAACAGGGCCTTAACGGTATCGATCAATGCAACCTTTTCATCAATAATCAGATAGGCATTGTAGGTGGCTCCGCGGTTGGTCGTATATCCGTGGAAATTACGCATAGTGCCAGTCTAAGGCCCCACCCAGTAAATGCCATCTTTAATCTGTTGCGTTCATATTTGGTTCCTCCTTGTCAATTGTATGTGGTGAAAAGTTCACTTTTCATCGCGTCGCGCCGTGAAACTCGGGATTTTCGTGCAGAATATGCACGAAAAACACCTCGCGGGACACTACCTGTGAACAGTAACATAAAAACTGCATTATATGTAATCATTCATCAAAGAAAGTGTAGTATAAATGGAGAATAAATGCAAGATGAAAAATGTTAATTTATAATCAACTTATCCGGAGCTATCTAAGATTTATCACTCAGATACTCTTTCAAATAAGCCGACAGGGACATGATGAGCCAGGTTGGGATGGTTTTCCTGGCAACCAGCGTGATGGTGTAGGGAAAAAGATTGTGCTCAAACGGCATTATATCGAGGTCCGGGAATTTGGGGAGGAATACATCGGTAAAATATCCCTTGATTGTAATTCCTGCGCAGCGATCCCGGCTGCAGGTTTCATACATATAGAGTGTATCGCTGACACGCAGGATCTCTTTGGGAAGACAGTGATTATTTTACAGAATTCCGTAAAATCATGGTAAGCCAGATCATTAATGGACAGGACAAAGGACTCCTCCTTTAAGTCCTGCAATTCGGCATATTCCTCCTGAAGCGCAGGATGTTCCTTCGGAAGCAGCAGGACGCGCTCCTGGGTTTTCAGCTCATACTGGTAATATTCCTTTCCCGGTGTGTAATCCGAAATAATTAAAATATCCAGCTCCTTGTTATTCAGAAGTTCGATACTTTGCCGGTAGGTGTACTCTTCGACGTCATAAGAGATAAGGGGTAATCTTTAAAAAGTCTTTCCACATGGTTTTCGATATGAAATACCGGCACCCGGCGCCCAGACCGATTTTCAGGCAGCCATAGTTCTGACGGACAGAATTCGTTCATGTGCTTTTCAAGCGTTCTCATCTCCCTTAGCGCAGGCTGGCAGGACACATAGAGTTCCTGTCAAGCGGCGTTGGAATAACGCCTTTATGGTTTCTGTAAAAAGCTGTGCATTTAATTCCTGTTCCAGCGTGGCCAGAGCCCGGCTCAATGCCTGCTGGGAGATGAAAAAGAGAATCCGCTGCTTTTAAAAAGCTGCCGCTTTCGTAGACCTTAACAAAATATTCTAACTGCCGTATGTTCATATCTTCACTTCTTTCTGATGAAAGTCAAAACTGCCGCTATGAGGCCATTATCCATGTTCCTTCAAAAAGGAACATGGAGTCTCCGACGGAAAACAGCGCCGGATTTCTGCGGTAAACGCAGAAACCGTTTATGCGCAGTATAATGCCCGCTATGCGGCCATTATACCATAACTCCCCCCTGCTAAATGCTATGGGTTCGTCTTCTGCCGGTACAGGGAGGGAAGCCGGAGCTGCTTTTTCACCACAATCAACGGCGTTTTTTCGTTTCTGCACATCGCGTAGTGTGTTATTTTCAACCCCGCCAAAAGCGGCGTGCTGCGGACAAGCGGGATAATGAAAAGGAATGATGGATATAAAACAAAAAGGTGTAACAGTGTAAAAAAAAATACTGTTTTTTAATTGAAATATGTTTCTGCTAAAATGTAGTCAAGTAAAAAGACTGTAAATAAGTGATAAAACACATTAAAATCAATTAAAACCCGGGTTGATAATAAAAAGCAAGAAAAAAGATTAAATGTACAATGACAGGAGGTTGAGATGAAAATAACGGATATTACCTGATGACTGTGTCCAGGTCCCTTTTCGGAGGAATTCCATCCCACCTGGTATCCGGGAAAAACGGAACAGGGGCAGGTCATCTTCGTAGTCCGTGTACACACGGATGAAGGGATAACCGGCTATGCAAATATGGAGGCGCCCCATGGAATCTGAAGCTGGTCTGCGCAACGATGGATTATGCGAAAGAGATGATAATCGGCGACTCCCCTTTGATATTGAAAAATCATGTTTAAGCTGCGCAATGTAGCCCGAATCGCCACCAGACCATGGGTAATCGAGAACGCCTGCTGGGACATTATCGGAAAGCAGCAGGGCTTCCGGTCTGTCAGCTTCTGGGGAGCCTGCCGTGACCGGATTCCGGTTTACCTGCAGCCTGGGGAAATCCGTTCGAATGAACAGAGAAAGGAAGATGCCGGGCGGCTCGTTGAGGAGGATTTAAAGCAGTAAAAATACGTTTTACCCTGAAACGATAAGAGAAGATATTGCAATTGTAGAGGCAGTCAGGGAAGCCGTCGGGGATAAGCTGGAAATCATGGTGGA
>VOFE01000673.1_pt1 | contig 22192 bp, 30 predicted proteins | sample 5384071 | NCBI WGS metagenome assembly VOFE01 (sample SAMN12384724, study PRJNA508395) | human gut metagenome | isolation source: healthy gut D | host: Homo sapiens
CAGATTGACACCGATTCCGACGATCACGCCCACAACGATCAGGATCAGCAGGATCGGGATCAGGATCAGGGCAACGATCAGACCGGTTTTCTTCTTCTTTTGGGCGGCTGACCTACCGGCGGCACCGGATTCACAGTGGGATCATAGGGCGGCACATTGGCACCCTGTCCCTGCGGCATCTCAAACGGATTTGCCGCTGCATTGGGATTCCGCTGCCGGCGGGAGCTGCGGTCGGCTCCGGTGCCGGTGCAGGGGTCGGTGCAGGGGGGTCGGTGCAGGGGTCGGTGCAGGGGTCGGTGCAGGGGTCGGCTCGGGTGCCGGAGCAGCTGCTTCCGGTGCAGCCATGGGATTCCCGCAGGTCGGACAGAATTTTTGCCGTCTTCTACGGCAGTTCCACATTTTTACAAGTCATGTTTTTTCTCCTTATATCATAGTTGGTATAGTTGGTATTATACTTGGGTCGGGTTTGGGAAATAACGGGCTGTTTGAGAGGTTTACTTGTGCAACCGGAAAAGAATTACACGGGAGAACCCCTCCGCCAGCTTTGCTGGTTTCCCTGTTTTTATTCGCCGATTTTCATGCCGCAGGAAGTGCAGAAGCGGTTGCCGTCGGGGACAGGCTTTCCGCAGTTGGGGCAGGTGCGTTCCGGTGCAGCCGGCTGGGGCGTTTCCGGTACAGGCTCTGCGGCTGCCGGCTGGTCTGTCATTTCGTGACCGCAGCGGGTACAGAAATGATTCTCCTCCGGAACCGGATTGCCGCAGTTGGGGCAAAGCCGTCCCTGCACTTCTGCCGGTGCAGCCTCCGGAGCAGGAGCCGCTGTTTCCGGAGCCGTAACCACTTCCGGTTCTGCGGGCTGTGCCGCCGGTGCTTCTGCGGGAGCAGCTGCCGGTGCGGGAGATACGGGAGCCGCTTCAGTCGGAACCGGCTGGGGAATCGGCTGTTCTGCCGGGCGGGAGCCGGAGCCGGTGCAGGCGTAGGTGCCGCAGCCACAAAGGGATTTCCGCAGAAGGTACAGAACATCGCACCAGCCATGCGGGGTTTGCCGCAGTTCGGACAGCACTCTGCACCAGCCGGAGCCTGTGGTGCCTGAGCAACCGCCTGACGGGCAGCAGCTTCCGCTTCCCGCTGTGCTCTTTCGGCGGCTTCTCTTGCGGCACGTTCTTCTGCAAGCTGTTTGCCCACCGGATTTTCTGCCCCGCACTTGGTGCAGTACAGCACGGTTTCGGGGATCTCTGCCCCGCAGCCCTGACAGATCAGTAGGTGCTTGGTCTTACGGATCTGTTCCCGATATTCTGCGATCTTTTCCTGACTTGCCGCAATGGCAGACAGAAATTCCTGAAATTCCGGTTCCGCGTCTGCGGTATGCAGTTCAGCGTACTTCCTGCCCATATTGAGATAGGCGGCGTTGATGTTCTTTTCTTCATCGTTGATCAGACCATTCAGACGAATGGTTTCGGTAGAAGACTTGGTTTTTCCACAACGGAATGTGCCGTATTGGTGACAGTTTTCCAAGTTTATCGAAAAAAGACATATGGATTCCTCTCTTTCTTTTAATGTTATAGGTTCTTTTAATGTTACAGGCAATAGTGTTTCCGGCGATTCTACAATAACATAGAACAACCTATGATACATTATACTATATTTTTCAGTATCATGCAAGCATTTCTCTGCAATTTTCACAACATTTTCATGTTGCGGCAAGCTGCACCCCATTTCAGGTGTGAAAAGGGCAGTGTTCCGGCGGCGGATTTTTGCCGGCAAAAATTGCGGAAACACTGCATAAAGCCGTCAGGCAGAATTTAGGAAACACTGCATAATGCCCGCCTGACGGCTTTGCACGCAATCTGCTTGCAGATTTTCCGTCATATTGCCCAGAAATCCCTTGCCATACATCCAGTATGCCTGCGGAATTTCTGTGCAATCTGCCGAAAAATCTGACTACGCATCTTACGCACAAGCTTTATTCAGTGTTTCCTTTATGCAGTGTTTCCGCAATCAGTACAAAGGCAATACCGCACAATCTTTGTGCGGTATTGCCCAAGAAACTTTAACCACGACTGCTGGCGAACCAGCTCAAATGATGTTTGTTGATGTATGTTAAAATGTTGAAAACTATGTTGAAAACATTGTGTCATCTGTAGAAATTACGCCGGCAGTTCTCCCTGCACCAGCTGTGCGGCGGGGTAGTAGTGACATAGAATTTCCTGCCAGTCTGCTCCGTCTTTTGCCATAGCATTGGCCCCGTACTGGCTCATGCCCACCCCGTGCCCGTAGCCCTTGGTGGTGAATACCAGCTTGCCGTCCTGCACGTCCACGGAGAACACCGCCGACCGCAGCCCCAGCATCTGCCGCAGTTCCTGACCGGAGCAGGTCTTTCCGCCCACAGTGACTTCCAGAACCGTCCCCGACTGGGAACACGATCCTACCTGCACCCATTTCGCCATATCTGTGTCCCAGACTGCATCGGGCAGTGCGTCCTGCACAGCCGCCTGAAATTCCTCGCCGGTGAACGATGCGGTTTCCAGATACCGCGGGGCAGAGGTGTCTGCTTCGCTCTCCACTGGAACAAGGTATTCCACCTTGCTGCCCCAGACGGTTTCCGCACTTTCCGTGGTGCCGGCGGACATGGAGCAGAACGCCGCAATGATCGGCGTGCCGTCGTATTCCAGTACATAGGGCAGCACTTCGTCCACGGCGGCGGTGATCTTGGCGTAGGAAGCTTCGAAGTTGTCCCCGTAGTACTGCCGTGCCTGATTTTCTGTGAAGCACGCCTGATACTGGCTGCTGTCGTTGGAAAAATCCGCCCCGCACAGTTCCGCGGTGGGGTGGGACTGTTCAGCAAATGCTGCCGTTCCGCATATGTATGTGCCGCAACAGCCTGTGCTTTCAGTGCCTCCGGTTCAAAGGTGGCAGGCATCTCTGCACACACCGCCCCGATCACATAATCCCGCACGGAGAGTTCCTCCACCTTGCCGCTGGTGATGTCCAGCATCTGATAGCTTTCGCACAGGTCAGCCCGTCCGGCAGGTTCTGCCGTGGTGGAAGTGGCGGTTTCTGCGGGGATCGTGGCAGTTTCCGTGGCGACCGGCGGCTCTGCTGTGTCGGAGGCAGGGGCGGCGAAGCGGGACGGGATCACGGTAAAAAGAAATAATATACCGGTAAAGCCGCCTAAAATCATCAAATATTTTTTCATTGGTGCGATCCGCTTTCCTTTCTTTTGTTTTCTGGTGAATTGGGATTTTGTTCCAATTTTTCTGCCGCACAAAAAACCGCAAAACGATTGACAGGAGGCGGTTTTTGTGTATAATATAAGGTAACGATTAAAAAGGAGGCAATCTCTATGACACCGCAACTGATTTACAACCACAGCATCGAGGATTCTGATATTCATAATTTATGTGAAGACCTGGTGCAATATTCCGATATTGCTCCGAAATATTATGAACGCTTCGATGTGAAACGCGGCTTGAGAAATGCAGACGGTTCCGGCGTCATTGCTGGGATTACCCGTATCTGTATGGTACACGGCTACGTGATGAGCGAGGGCGAACGCCAGCCGATCCCCGGCCAGCTCATCTACCGCGGTTATGATATTAACGACCTCATTGAAAATGCAGAACGGGAAGACCGCTATGTGTTTGAGGAAGTCGCATACCTGTTGCTGTTCGGCAGGCTCCCCAACGGGGCAGATCTGGAACGCATGACACGTTCGCTGGGTGTGCGGCGGGAACTGCCGCCGGGATTTCTGGTGGACTCCATTATGCAGTCCCCGTCCAACAACATCATGAACAAGCTGGCGAGAAGTATTCTGTCCCTGTATTCCTATTCAGACGTGACAGAAAACACCACCATTGAAGATGAAATGTCCATCGCTCTGGATCTGATCGCCAAGATGCCCATTCTCATGGACGGTGCCTATCAGGCAAAGCGGCACAAGTATGACAACGCCAGCCTGATTATGCACCCGCTGCGTCCGGAGGAAAACACCGCAGAATCCATTCTGTCCCTGATCCGGAACGACCGTTCCTATACCAAGGCAGAGGCACAGCTGCTGGATACCCTGCTGGCACTCCACGCAGACCACGGCGGCGGAAACAACTCCACCTTTGCCTGCCGCGTGGCAACGTCCTCCGGTACAGACCCCTTTGCGGCATATACCTCCGCGATCAACTCCCTCAAGGGTCCCCGCCACGGCGGTGCGAACATCAAGGTCATTCAGATGCTGGACGACATCAAGGCACACGTGGCACACTGGGAGAACGAGGGCGAAGTGGCGGACTACCTCACCAAGATCCTCCGGAAGGAAGCCAACGACGGCTCCGGTCTGATCTACGGTATGGGCCATGCGGTATATACGCTGTCCGACCCCGTGCAGTGATCCTGAAGCGGAAAGCAATGGCTCTGGCTGCGGGCAAGGAGATCGAACGGGAGTTCAGACTGCTGGATACGGTTGAAAAGCTGACACCGGAACTGATGAAATCAGTCCGCGGCAGTGACAAGGTGGTCTGTGCCAATGTGGACATGTACTCCCGGTCTGGTGTATCGCATGCTGGGCATTCCGGACGAGTTGTTCACGCCGCTGTTCGCCACCGCCAGAATGGTGGGCTGGGCGGCACACCGTATGGAAGAGATCCTCACCGGAAAAACGAATTATCCGACCGGCATATAAGGCAATCGCAAAGTCGAAGGAGTACGTTCCGCTATGCGATCGGTAAAGCATTCTATGATGCGGCGGCGGCGGTGGCTGCCAGCCGCATTTTGCCTACTTTTGCTGCCTGCTGTTTTCCGGCTGTACGCCGGGGGCGACGGTGGATTCCCTGCTGAAACCGCCCAGTCTGAGCAAGGAACAGCAGCAGATCTATCTGGCACTACAGGACGCAGTGGGCAGCGGCATCACCCTGCAATACCCCAGAGCCGGAGCCAATCTGTCTGCCTTTACGGTAGTCGATCTGGACAACGACGGCGAGGACGAAGCGTTGGTGTTCTATAAGAAAACCAGCCTTACCGCCATGGAAAAACGGCTTGCGGCTCAGCGTATTGGATCAGGTGAAGGGGGGAGTGGATGTCGGTCTGCGACCGTCCGGCAGACGGCACGGAAGTGGAACGCATCGTCATCTCTCCCATGGGCAGCGAAGATTCCCAGAATCAGATCTTCGTGGGCTACAGCGGCGTAGACCAGTCGGACAAATCCCTGACCGTCTACCGCTACAGCGACAGCGAAGTGCAGCAGCTGTTCACTGCCGCGTATACCATGTTTGACGTGGCAGATCTGGACGGCGATCAGGCACAGGAACTGCTGGTGCTGGGGAAACTCACCGAAAACACTTCCTCCTCTGCGGCAATGTACCGCCTGCAAAACGGGACGGTAAAGGACAACGGCAAGCTGGATCTGCGGACTGGCTTTACGGATTTCAGTCAGGTGCAGTACGGCAGACTGGAGGACGGCACCACCGGCATCTATATCGACGGTGCCACAGGTCCCTCCTCGCTGCAAACGGAAGTCCTCCACGTACAGGGGAAACGCTGGCGTATGTGCTCGCCGACAGCGATGTGGTGGCAAAGACCAATCGCTCTGTAGGCTATCTGTCCATGGACTTGGACGAGGACGGCAGCGTGGAGATTCCGGTGCAGGAGCCGTTTCCCGGTTATGGTGCAGATTCCTCCGATCAGGTGCGGCTGACACGCTGGCTGGCGTTTCCGGCAGCCAGCTGCAAGAGAAAAATGCGGGGGTATTTCAGCCTGAATGACGGCTGTATGTTCCTGCTGCCGCAGTCGTGGTACGATAAAGTGACGGCAGTGACGGATACCCTCACGGGAGATATTGTCTTTTGCCGCTATGACGGCGAGATGAACGACCATATGACAGAGCTGCTGCGGTACAGCGTGGCACAGGATACGGAATCACAGGAAGAACGGGACACGGAGGGCTATCAGCTGCTCCACACCCGCGGCAAAGCTTCCTATTATATGAAAGCCGCCGAAACCGACGACCCGCTGGCACAGCCGTGGCAGAACCTCATGGTGCGGTTCCGGTTCGTGCAGTGAGTGGCGGGAGCGTGACGGCTGGGCGTTTTTGGTATGGATCAGATTTCACAGAGGATCCCATACATTCCCCAGATCAAACCCAAACAGAGGTGTACCCAAACAGAGGTGTAGAGATGAAACGAATTTTTAGTGTGTGAAGATGAAGATGTGATTCGGGGACTTTGTCGTCATTAACCTCAAGCGTGCCGGCTATGACGTTTGTGATGTCGGCTGCGGCGAGGACGCACTGCGTGTGTTCGAAGAAGAACACGGCAATTTTGACATTGTCCTGCTGGATATTATGATGCCCGGCATTGACGGCTTTACCGTCTGCAAAAAGCTGCGGGAAAAGAGCTCCACCATCGGCATCATTATGCTGACTGCCAGAACACAGGAAATGGATAAGGTCAGCGGGCTGATGTTCGGGGCGGACGACTATATCACAAAGCCGTTTTCCCCCCTCGGAACTGACAGCCAGAGTGGACGCGATCTATCGCCGTGTCTGCATGAGCTTTATCAAGGACGAACAGTCGCCGGTGATCGAAAGCGGCCCGTTTACCCTGAATCTGAAAAGCCGCACCGTCACCAAAAACGGCAAGCTGATCGACCTGACACAGGTGGAATACCAGATCATGGAGTATTTCCTCAATAACCAGAATACGGCACTGGATCGTGCCAGCATTCTGAACCATATCTGGGGTGACGGCTATTTCGGCGATGATAAAATTGTCGATGTCAATATCCGCCGCATTCGCATGAAGATCGAAGAAGAACCCAGCAAGCCGCAGTATATTACGACGATCTGGGGTTATGGATATAAGTGGAATGACAAATAAACGCAGACGCAGCCCGAAAAAACGTGCCGGAAGTTCGATCACCCGCCGCTGGGTCATCAACAATCTGGGGATCATTGCACTGGTGCTGACAGTGCTGGATTTCGCGTTTATCTACATCATGCAGAATTATTATTATAGTGCTTCTCAGCAGTATCTGAACACGAAGATCAGTTCCGTGACCGGTGTCTTGAGCCGCTATGCACAGGACGCGGACATCAACTTTCCTCGGAAATGCGGAGTACCATCGAAAACTTTTCCGACAAGGACAAAATGGAACTCATGGCGATCAATTCCCGCGGACGGGTGGCACTGACCTCCTCCGGCTTCACACCGGCAGAGGGTGCCGCCATGCCGGATTATGAAGCCGTCATGGACGGCGGCGACGGCTACTGGGTCGGCAAGCAGGGCGGTGAAACCATTATGGCAGTCTCCGTGGATATTTCCGATATGAACACGGAATACAACGCCATTCGGGTGGTGGCTTCTCTGGAACAGATCCAGAGTACGGTGAATTCCCTATGTGTGGGGTGTCAGTGCCTTGTGTGCCGGCGTTCTGCTGCTGCTGCTGGTGACCGGACTGTATTTTATACGCTCCATTGTCCGCCCCATTAAGCAGATCAACGCCACGACCAAGAAATACGCCAAGGGAGATTTCTCTGTCCGCATTCAGGAGAACAGCAGCGACGAGATCGGCGACCTCTGCGTGTCCATTAACCAGATGGCGGACGAACTCTCCAATACGGAGAACATGAAGAACGAGTTCATCTCCTCGGTGTCCCATGAACTGCGGACACCGCTGACGGCGATCAAGGGCTGGGCGGAAACCATGTGCATGGAAGCGACCCCGACACCGTACAGCGTGGCGTGCATGTCATCGTGAACGAAACCGAACGGCTGTCGAAATGGTTGAGGAACTGCTGGATTTTTCCCGCATGCAAAGCGGACGGTTCTCGCTCAGTGTGCCACCATGGACGTGCTGGCGGAACTGGGGACGCGGTGCTCATCTATACCGAAAAGGCAAAGCGGGAGAATATCCGCATCATCTATCAGGAACCGGAAATGCTGCCCTTTGTCTACGGGGATAAAACCGTATCCGGCAGGTGTTCATCAACGTCATTGACAACGCCATTAAGTACTCCAATTCCGGCAGCACCATTACCATTAGTGCGGAAGAAGTGGGGAACATGATACAGGTGACGATCACCGACAACGGCGTGGGCATCAGCGAAGCCGACCTGCCCCGCGTCAAGACCAAGTTTTTCAAGGCAAACCACACCCGCCGCGGCTCCGGCATCGGACTTGCTGTGGCAGATGAGATCATCACCATGCACGGCGGCAGGCTGGACATCACCAGCGAACTGAACGTGGGAACCAATGTGACCATTACGCTGCCGGTGGAATCTCAGCGTCGGAGCAGTGCGGCAACGTGATACATACAGAAAGGACGAACTATGGCAAAACAACCCAGAGAAAACCCCAAACATGACCAAGATCGGCGGACAGGCACTGATCGAGGGTGTGATGATGAAAGGGGCAGACACCGGTGCAATGGCGTGCCGTCTGCCCAACGGCGAGATCGACGTAGAAACGTGGGCGGAGAACAACGGCAAAAATATGCCGTGGTACCGGAAGTGTCCTTTTGTGCGGGGCAGCTTCAACTTCGTTCTGTCCATGAAAGACGGCTATCGCTGCCTGACTAAGTCGGCAGAAAAACAGGTACCGGAGGACGAAGAAGACGACACCGAAGAAATGAACCGCTTTGAAAAATGGCTGGACGAAAAGCTGGGGGATAAGCTGTTCGGCATCATTATGACCATTGGCATGATCGTCGGCATTGCCGTTGCCATTGGTCTGTTTGTGTTCCTGCCGAAATTCCTCATCGGACAGCTGATCTCCCACACCGCCATTCCCGACAACAGCCGCTTTGTGCGGTCGCTGCTGGAGGGCATTATCAAGATCGCGATCTTTTTGGGGTACATGGCGTGTACCGGTCTGATGAAAGATATTCGCCGTACCTATGAATACCACGGGGCAGAACACAAGACCATTGCCTGCTATGAAGCGGGCGAGGAACTGACCGTGGAGAACGTCAAAAAGCACACTCGTTTCCACCCTCGCTGCGGAACCAGTTTTATTTTCATCACCCTGATCGTCAGCATTCTGGTAATGTGCATCGTGCCCATTTATCAGGTGCTGCCCCGTGTGATCGTCAGTATTCTGCTGCTGCCGGTGGTGGTCGGGATCTCCTATGAGTTTATCCGTATCGCCGGCATAAGCAACAACTGGCTGACCCGTGCCCTGTCGTGGCCCGGTCTGCAAATCCAGCGGATCACCACACGGGAACCGGACGCATCACAGATCGAGTGTGCCATTGCTGCACTGAAGCCCTGCATTCCGGAGGATATGGAGGACGACAAGTGGTAAATACGCCCCGTGCCGCCATGCAGGCGGTGCAGCAGAAACTGGCAGAAGCGGGACTGGATTCGGTGCAGTTCGAAAGCCGCATTCTGCTGGAAACCGTGCTGGAACTGCCCTGTGGGGCACCTCTCCCGCAGCAGCCCCTGACCGGAGCCCAGCAGCAGCGTCTGGCGGAACTGACCGCACGCCGCTGTGCCCATGAACCGCTACAGTATCTCTGCGGCACATGGGAATTCTTCGGGCTGGAGTTTCAGGTGGGAGAGGGTGTGCTGATCCCGCGGCAGGATACCGAAACATTGGTGGAAGCGGTGCTGGAACTGCGAAAGAATGAGCCGTCCACCTGTTTGCTGGATCTTTGCAGCGGCTCCGGCTGTATCCCGTCGGCACTGTCGGTGCACCTGTCTGGTGTCACCGGTGCCGTGCTGGAACTTTCGCCAGAAGCAATGGGCTATCTCCGGCAGAACCTGAAACGCCACGCTCCCCAGCTGGAATGTATCGCCGGGGACGTGCTGCACCCGCCGGAGGAACTGCTGCACCGGCAGTTCCCATCATCACCTGCAACCCGCCCTATCTCACCGAGCAGATATGGAGCAGCTTCAGCCGGAAGTCGCCCGTGAACCGGAAACCGCCCTGTTCGGCGGCACCGACGGGCTGGACTTCTACCGAAAAGCTGACTCCCCTGTGGAAGCCGGCACTCCAGCCGACTGGCTGGCTGGTGTATGAGGTGGGAGCAGGACAGGCACCGGACGTGGAAGCGATCCTACAGGAAAACGGCTATGCCCAGGTACACACCGTCCCCGACCTCACAGGCATCGGACGCGTCGTGCTGGGGCAGCGGTAGGAATTTCGGGATATGCAGCGGGGCAATTGGTAACACGATTGACCGTAAGGAGCGAATTCATTCGCTATACCAGATAAAGGACGATAATTTATGGCAAAAGCAGATCTGAAGAAAAAAGGTGGTACTGGATATTCCACCACCGAGGAAGAAAAGAAAAAGGCACTCCAGGTGCCATTGCACATATCACAAAAGTATACGGCACCGGTGCGATCATGCGGCTGGGAGAGAACAAGGCGAACCTGAATGTGGAAGCCATTCCCACCGGCTCCATGATGCTGGACATGGCTCTGGGCATCGGCGGCGTTCCCCGCGGCCGTATCGTGGAACTGTACGGACCGGAAAGTTCCGGTAAGACCACTGTTGCCCTGCACATTATCGCAGAGGCACAGAAAATGGGCGGCGAAGTGGCGTTTATCGACGTGGAACACGCCCTTGATCCCACCTATGCCGAAGCACTGGGCGTGAACATCGACAACCTGCTGGTTTCCCAGCCGGACAGCGGCGAACAGGCTCTGGAAATTGCCGAAGCACTGGTACGATCCGGAGCCATCGACGTGCTGGTCGTGGACTCTGTGGCAGCCCTCACCACCAAGGCGGAGATCGACGGCGAAATGGGTGACAGCCACGTGGGACAGCTGGCACGTCTGATGTCCCAGGCAATGCGCAAGCTGACCGCGGTCATCTCCAAGTCCAAGTGCGTGGCGATCTTCATCAATCAGGTGCGGGAAAAATCGGCGTCATGTTCGGCAACCCGGAAACCACTCCCGGAGGACGCGCCCTGAAATTCTACGCTTCTGTCGCATGGAAGTCCGCCGCGGCGAACCCATTAAGGACGGCAGCAGCCAGATCGGCAACCGCACCAAGGTGAAGATCAACAAGAACAAGGTCGCGCCGCCTTTCCGCGAAGCCGAGTTCGATATTCTCTACGGACAGGGCATCTCCCGTACCGGCGAGGTCATTGACGTGGCTGTGGAACTGGGTATCGTCAAAAAAGGGCGGTGCGTGGTTCAGCTATCAGGATCAGAAGCTGGGACAGGGACGGGAAAACGCCAAGAAAACACTGGAGGACAACCCCGAACTGATGAAGGAGATCGAAGCCCAGATCCTGGAACACAAGGACGAACTCATGGCATCGACCAAGAAGAAAAGAAGAAGTCCAAGCTGGAAGAAGCTGCGGCAAAGGCTGCCGGAGAGAACACCGAGGCACCGGAGGACGGCGGCGAAGTGCTGGAAGCCGAGGGCGAGCTCAACTCGCTGGAGGACGGCGAAAATCTGGAGATCAGTGCAGAGGACGACTTCGAAGAATTTGATCCGGCGTAAGGTGACGGCACAGCATGACCATTACCACACTGGCTGCCCATAAGGGCAACACCTGGAAACTCGAACTGGACGATTCCGGCGAACTGTATTTTCTCCACGTTTCTGTGGTGCAGCGGTGCGGTCTGCAAAAGGGTATGACGCTGACACCGCAGCAGTGGGAGCAGGTGCAGACTACGGAACTCGCCCGCAAGGCGTACCAGTACGCCTGCTTCCTGCTGGACCGGCGGGGCTACAGCTATCAGGAAATGTTCCGGAAGCTGGAGCCGAAATATCCCCAGTCCGTCTGCTATGCCACAGTAGACCGGCTGGCGAAGTTCGGCAGATCAATGACCGAGCCTATGCGGAACAGCTGGCACACCACTATGTGGAAGTGAAGCACTTCGGGCTGCGGCGGGCACGGCAGGAGATGTACCGGCGGGGACTGCTGGACGAACACATCACCGAGGCACTGGAGCCCTATGAGGATGAGGTGACAGGGGGAATATTGGAGGAACTGGTGGCGGGGAAGTACCGGAAGTATTTTCTGGATCCCGACGACCGCCGGACGATTGAAAAGGGGAAAGCTGCACTGGTACGGCAGGGGTATCGCTTCAGCGAGATCAACGCCGCGGTGCAGGCATTTTTGGAAGAAATGGAAAATGTGGAATAAGGATCTCAAGCAGGAGATTTGGAGGGGTATTATGCAGACAGAAAGAAGGATCGCGAAATGTGCCGTGCTGGCAGCGTTGCTGCTGCTGGGTGGAGCCTGCACCAAAATCGATGCAGTGCGTTCCGACGGCAAACAGACACAGGAAGCCGTTATGGCGGCAGCTTCGGCGGCGGAAGTTTCCACCACAGCCGAAGCCACAACGGCAGCGACAACCGAAACCACAACGACTACCGTGACTACTACAGTGACGACCACTACTGCAGCAGGGCTCTGCCAGCCGTTTATCGATGAGAATGCCAATATCGACCCCTCAAAGCCTATGGTGGCACTGACCTTTGACGACGGTCCGGGGCAGTATACCAACAGCATTCTGGACACGCTGGAAGCCTATCAGGCACACGCCAGCTTTTTTCGTGGTGGGACAGAACATCAACGACGAAACCAGTGCTGTGATGCAGCGTGCCGTGGGGCTGGGCTGTGAGATCGGCAGCCATACGGAAAACCATGCCGATCTGGTCAAGGCAGATGCGAACACGTTCCAGCAGGAGATCCAGCAGGCAGACGACCGCATCTTGCAGGCGATCGGACGGTATCCCTATTTTCTCCGTCCGCCCTACGGGGACTTCAACGATGACGTTCGCCGCCACGTGGGGGAAACCGCTGGCGTTCTGGTCGGTGGACACCAGGGACTGGAAAACGCGGAACACTGCCAGTACTGTCAGTGCAACCCTGAACAACATCGAGGACGGTGATGTGGTGCTGATGCACGACATCTACGGGGAAACGGCTGCGGCAGTGGCACAGATCGTGCCGTCGCTGGTGCAGCAGGGCTATCAGCTGGTGACTCTTAGCGAGCTGACGTATTATCGGGGCGTGGAAATGGAGAACGGCATGATCGTTTTCAACATGCACCCCGCCAACCCCAACTATAAGCTGCCGCCGGATCCGGACGTACCGGAACCGCAGACCACACCGGCTCCGGAAACGGAAACCACCACGGAAACTGTGGCTGCTGCGGGACAGTGATAATTTGCTTCCCCTTTCAGGGGAGCTGTTTGAAAGGAAAAATCCCTCGGAGAGGGAACAGGCGGCTTGTCCGCTGTAATATCATATCACAACGATCATATGGAGGAAAAAAATATGCCAATTCGTGTAGGCATGGTTTCTCTGGGATGTTCCAAGAATCTGGTCGATTCGGAGCGTATGCTGGCAAAGCTGCGTGCCCACGGCTATCAGCTTGTGACAGAACCCGGTGAAGCTGACGTTGCAATCGTAAACACCTGCGGATTTATCCAGTCCGCCAAAGAAGAAGCGATCGAAACCATTCTGGAACTGGGTGCCCTGAAAAGGACGGCACCCTGAAAAAGATCATTCTGACCGGCTGCCTGACAGAACGCTATCAGGAAGAAGCGGCGGAACTGTTCACCGAGGCAGATGCCGTTATTGGCATCGGCAACAATCGGGACATTGTGGACATTCTCGACCACGTGCTGGCTGGAGAGCGTGTCGTGCAGTTCGGCAAAAAGAGCGATGCTGAACTGAAGGGCGACCGGATCATTACCACCCTGCCTTTTTCGCATACCTGAAAATTGCCGAGGGCTGTTCCAACAACTGTACCTATTGTGCCATTCCTGCCATTCGCGGACCGTACCGCAGCGTGCCCATGGAGGACGTGCTGGACGAGGCACGCTGGCTGGCAGAGCACCATGTGACGGAACTGATCGTCATTGCACAGGATACCACCCGATACGGTGCCGATCTGTACGGCAAGTCCAGGCTGCCGGAACTGCTGCGGGAACTGTGCCACATTGACGGGATCCGCTGGGTGCGGGTGCTGTACTGCTATCCGGAACGCATCACCGAGGAACTGCTGGACGTGCTGGCAGAGGAGCCCCATATGGTGCCCTATCTGGATCTGCCGATCCAGCACTGCGATGAGGAGATTCTGCGGAGAATGCACCGCCCCGGCAACGAGGAAACCCTGCGGAACCTCATCACCCACATTCGGGAACGGGTGCCGGAGATCACCCTGCGTACCACGCTTATCACCGGCTTCCCCGGAGAAACCAAGGAGCAGTTCAACCGGCTGGGCGACTTCGTGCAGGATATGCAGTTCGATCATCTGGGCTGCTTCGCCTACTCCGAGGAGGAGGGCACCAAGGCTGCCGAATTTGAAGATCAGGTGGACGAAGATGTCCGTGCGCACCGTGCCGATATTCTCATGGAGCAGCAGGCGGAAGTCAGTGCTGCCAAGAATGCGGCAAAGCTGGGCAAGCGAATGACTGCGGTGGTTGAGGGATATGACAAGTACGCCGGCTGTTACTTCGGCAGAACTGCTGCTGATGCACCGGATATTGACGGCAAGGTGTTCATCAAGAGCAGCAGCCGTCTGCGTCTGGGACAGTACATCACGGTAGAAGTTTTCGACACTATGGACTACGACCTGTTGGCGGAGGAGGTAACCGATGAACCTGCCGAATAAACTGACGCTGCTGCGTGTGATCCTGATTCCGTTTTTCTGGTGATGATGTATGTGGACGCGATCCCGCTACATTTTCTGTGGGCACTGGTCATTTTCGCGGCGGCTTCGCTGACGGATATGCTGGACGGTAAGATTGCCCGTGCCAGAGGGCTGGTGACCAACTTCGGAAAGTTCCTCGACCCGCTGGCGGATAAGGTGCTGGTCATCACTGCCCTGACGGTGTTTGTGGAACTGAAAGAATTCCGCATGTCGGCAATTCCGCTGGTCATCATCATTGCACGGGAATTCATGGTTTCCGGTCTGCGGCTGCTGGCTGCGGAGGAAGGCGTTGTCATTGCCGCAGGCATCTGGGGCAAGCTGAAGACCGCATTCACCATGGTGACCATTGTAGGCGTTATGGCATACCTGTCGCTGGCATATGACTTCGGTCTGGCAGTGCCGGACTTCGTGAAAACGTGGATTCTGGGAGCACTGATCTGGATCTCCACCGCCCTCACCATTATCTCCGGTCTGGTCTATCTCAAGGGCTGCTGGAAGTATATTGACGGGGACAAATAAGATTATAGCTAGAAACAGAAAAAGCACATTGCCAACGGAGCGGTTCCGAGGGCAATGTGCTTTTTTGTTTTGGACAAAAAACAAGTGATTTGACAACATGCTCGTTTTCTGTTATACTAGAGGAAAGGGCTTATCATTCACGGGTAGGCGGTATTCCTTTTCTTAGCTCCCATAGGTTCCTCTTGAACAGATGGGAGGTGATTCTTTATGATGGACAGCGTTGTAACTTTTGGCGATTTGCTGAAACTGGGGAGTTTTTTCCTCGAATTGGCAACCTTTATCGCATACATCTACTACAATCATAAAAACAGTAATCATCACAATAAGAAAAATAACCGCCCCTTGCGACCAAACTTGTGACGGTTATTTTTACCTGAAGCTATGGGAGCATACCGCTTGCTTGATAAGCTCTTTTCTATTTTCATTATACTACACTGCGGCAGATTTGTCAAGAGCGAGTGCTTGGAAAATCCCAATATTTTTTCCCTGCTTCTATAGACAAAACGAGAAAAATATGCTATAATAACAAACATATAGGCGTTACGGACTGCACAGTTCGTCAGAATGCCCAAAATATCGCTGGGATTCTCCGGTGAACGGGAATTCCGGAAAGGAACATATTATGAAGAACACAGCAACAAAAATCAACTGGAAGGGTATGGAATGCATTCAGCTTTGTGCCGGCGGCTATACCGCACTGATCGCACCGGGAATCGGTTCGAACGTGCTGCGGCTTCACGACGATGCCAACGGCGTGGAATTTTTCCGCTGGGACGAGAACAACACACCGGAGGACATCAAGCAGTCTGCGGAAGTCTGGGGTCTGCCGACCTTGTACCTGCCGAACCGTTTTGCAGACGGCGTGCTGAAAACCTCTGATGCGGCCTATCAGCTGCCGGTAAACGAAGCGGCTCCGTTCCACAACCATATCCACGGTTTCCTTCATAAGCGGGAGCATAACGTTGTGGCATATTCCGCCAATGAGGAAGGTGCATGGCTGCGGACTTCTTATGTGTACAACGAGGAGGATCCGTTCTTCCAGTACATGCCCCTGCGGTTCACAGCGGACTTTTTCTTCGTGTTGAGCGAATACGGTCTGGAGTACAAGTTCTCCATTACCAACCAGTCCCCGAAGAAGCTGCCGGTTTCTGTAGCAACCCACACCACCATTTCTGCCCCCTTTGTAGACGGAGCCAGAGAAGAAGACATTCGCCTGCAAGTGCCGGTAGTGGAAAAGTGGACACTGAACGAACGCTGCCTGCCTACCGGAGAGATCCTGCCGCTGAACGACTACGATAAGGCATACCTGAACGGTACCACCTGTCCGGTAAAGCGGATCGTGGACAACGACATGTACACTGCCGGCAAGCTGACCTATCGGGGCAAGCCGTTCCGCGGAGTACTGATGACCGACACCGCCAGCGGCAAGGGTATCGGCTATGAGGTTTCCGACGGCTATCACTTCTGGATTCTGTGGAATGACCGCGGCGAAAAGCACTACTTCTGTCCGGAGCCGATGACCGCAATGATCGATGCACCGAATCTGGATATGCCGGCAGAAAAGACCGGCTTCACCGAACTGTCCACCGGTGCTACATTCTATCTGGCACAGCATTTCTTCACCACGCTGCCGGAAGAAGCGTAACTCTATGCAGATACAGCAAACTCTCTCCCGTCTGGACGACCTGCTGCACCAGTGCCGGCTGGACGAAGCAGAAACCCTGCTCACCCAAGCCGTTGCACAGGCACAGGCGGAGGCAGACACTGACAGCGAAAAGCTGCTGCGGAACGAACAGATCGGCTTCTATCGGGACTGCGGGAAGTTTCCCGCGGCTCTGGAAACTGCTGCTGCGGCACGGGCACTGTTCGAGCAGACCGGTGAAACCGATACCATTTCCTACGCCACGACCTTGCTCAACTGTGCCAATGCCTATCGGGCTGCCGGAAACTATGAGGACGCTTTTGCCGCCTACAAAACCGTGCAGTCCCTCTATGCCCGCCTGCTTCCGCCGGACGACGGGCGTGTGGCAAGCCTTTGGAACAATCTGGCTCTCCTCTATCAGGAGACAGAGCAGTGGGAGCAGGCTTGCTCCTGTCTGAAACAGGCTCTGGAACTGGTACAGCATGACCCCGATCCCACCCGTACCGGCATTTCTGCCGCAAATCTGGCGGTTTCTCTGCTCCGGCTTCACCGGACGGCAGAAGCACTTTGCTATTTGCAGCAGGCGAAAAATTTTGATCGGCAAAACGCCTTCGGATTTTCACGTCAGTGCCGTGTATGCCGGCTTCGGGGACGCGTACTATCAGCTGGGGAATACGTCAAGGCTGCCGATGTCTACGAAAAAGCCCTGCCGGAGATCGAGCTGCACATGGGGCGGAACAATTTCTACGAGATCGTGTCGGAAAATCTGAAGCAGACTTATGCCCGATTGGGCGGCGGCCGTCCGGAGGAGCGGGGATTGAGGCTCTGTGAACGGTACTATATTGCTTTCGGGAAACCGATGCTGGAACGGAACTTCGGGGCGGTCTTGCCGCGGCTGGCGATCGGTCTTGCGGGGAGGGTTCGAGTGTCTGGGCTATGATGATGCCCTGTCCCGCGACCACGATTTCGGAGCCGGTTTCTGCATCTGGGTGCCGGACGATCTGCCGGAAGAAACAGTGCAGCAGCTGCGGAACGCTTATGCCGTTTTGCCGAAAAGCTACTGCGGCGTGTCCCGTGTTGCCATGCCGGAGGCAGACGGCAGAGTGGGCGTGTGCCGGCAGAGTGCCTTTTTCCGGCGGCTGCTGGGAACAGACGGCGTGCCGGAAACAGAAGCCCAGTGGCTGGAAATCGAATCCGGCATGCTGGCGGCGGCGTGCAGCGGGGCAGTTTTTCGGGACGACTCCGGCAGCTTCACGGCGGTGCGGCGAAAGCTGTCGCTGGGCTATCCGGAGGAAGTGCGGCTGCGGCGGCTGGCACAGGCACTGGGACGCATGGCACAGTGCGGACAGTACAACTATCCCCGCATGCGGCAGCGGGGCGACAACGCCACGGCACAGCTATATTTGACAGAATTCTGCAAAAATGCCATGGAAGCGTGTCATCTGCTCCGGAACCAGTACGCTCCCTATGAGAAGTGGCTTCTGCGGAGCACCGCGGAACTGGAGGGTTTCGGAGCACTGGCGGAATCCCTGCGAAACCTGCTGCTTTTGCCGCCGGAGCAGGACGGCAGCGGACAGATCGAGAGCATTTGTGCGGCAATCGGAAAGGAGTGCACAGCAATGGACAAAACCGAAAAACCACGGCACAGGCTCCGTTTTTGGCGGATACTGCCAAGACGCTGGCGGCACAGGCGGCGGCTCTGGAAAAGCACCGTGCCACGGTGGAACAGCTGGCGGAACTGGAATTCCGCACGTTCGATAAAGTGCAGGGCATCGGCGGCAGGGCAGCCTGTCAGGACGACTGGGAAACTTTTTCGATCATGCGGCGGAGCCAGTATCTGCCATGGGAGGAGGAGCTGCTGGAACAGTGGCTGGCGGCGTTTACCGCGGCAGTGCAGGCGGGGCGGAATCCCATTATGGAAAAGTACGCCCGCATGATGGAGAGCACAGACCCTCAGCTGTACGCCGGCTTTGCCGACCAGCTGCCGGAACTGTCGCCGGAATTTGTGCAGCTGCGGGAGGCAGTCATTGCCATTCAGATTCCGTGGATGGAGGAATTCACGGCAAAGTATCCGCATCTGGGCAGCCGTGCCCGTGTGATTCATACGGCGGAGGATTCCACGGCACAGACTTCCTACGAAACCTATCTCCGCGGGGAACTTTCGGTGTATCCTTTTGAGGTGCTCTATGGCTATGGCCGTTGGGTGGTGTCGCTGTATCAGGCTGGAAAAAATCTGGCGTGCATGACCATGGCGGAAACCGTCAGAGCATACGGATATGCATCACTGGAAGCCGCAGAACAGGCGTGTGCAGAAACGCCACTGAGCGGAATCCCACTGCAATTGTGAGAAGACGGTTTTCTGAAAAAACGTCGCAGTTTCCTTTGCTTTTTAGACTTTGCAAGTGTTTTGAGAGTAAGCCTCCCTGAAAGGGGGTGACTCCCCACGGGGTGGGGAGATGCCCGCAGGGCAGAGGGGACCGCCTCAGTACGAGGGGGACCAGCGAAGCTGGTGGAGGGGTTCACCCGCGAAGTATACTTTCTAGGGCTGCCATGTCGAAACCGTCCGGCGGAATTCGCTCGTTCCTCGCTGTCCGCCTGTGGCTTGCCAACGCCGGTTGTTGCCCTTGCCTGTATCGGTAATGTTGATATTCAAGTGTTTTCTTGTGCAGATGGGCGACTTTATTTCATACGGCGTTTGCAAGTTTATCTGTTTATCATCTTTCATGTACAACCGATTTCACAAGGAGTTACGCTTCTTTTTTTCTTTGCTGAAAAGAAAAAAAGAAGCAAAAAAAGAAAAGAGTTCGCCTACCCTTGTACTGTATGGCAATGTATCACACGAAGATTATACAAGAGATTTTCACCAACAAAAATTCCCCGGCGGGGCAAACAGGCGGCTGCTGCCGCCGTAACACTACCCTTTTCACAGTTGAAATTGGGGCGTAGGGTCAGCGGCGACTCGCCGCAATCCCCGGCGGGGCATACAGGCGGCTGCCGCCGCCGTAACACTACCCTTTTACAGTTGAAATTGGGGCGTAAGGTCAGCGGCGACTCGCCGCAATCCCCCGGCGGGGCAAACAGGCGGCTGCTGCCGCCGTAACATTACCCTTTTCACAGTTGAAATTGGGGCGTAGGGTCAGCGGCGACCCGCCGCCCGCCGCAACGGGAGAATATTGCTCTCAAAATAGCATACAAAAAACAACACCGTACAAAGTCTGACGAACAGCTTTGTGCGGTGTTTTTGAAATAATGCAATAGCTTACTTGCTGGACGGCATCACCTTTGCCAATGCCCCTGCCATACCGGACAGCGGCAAGGTCTGGAGCCAGATGCGTCCCGGACCGGTGACCTTGGTGTTGAACAGTCCTCGCCGCCGAGCAGCATGTTGCCTACACCTTTGACCATTTCCACGTCAATCGTGCAGGTTGCTTCCATGGCAGCCAAATTGCCGGTGTCCACCATCATGGACTGCCCCGGAGCCAGGTCATATGCGACCATGCTGCCGTCTACTTCCAGAAACAGCATGCCGTTTCCGGAGAATTTCTGCATGATGAAGCCCTCGCCGCCGAAGAAGCCGCCTGCCAGCTTTTTCTGGAAGAACAGTTCGAAGTTGACACCGGCTTCCGAAGCCAGAAAGGCAGACTTCTGTGCCACAATGGAACGCTCCGGCGAGATCTGCACCGGCATGATCTCTCCCGGCACTGCGGAAGCAAAGGCGATCATGCCCTGTCCGCCCTTGGCGGTGTAGTGGTTCTGGAACATGGATTCACCGGTGAACGCACGGCTGAACATCTTGCCCAGTCCGCCGCCCTTGGTCTGCATCTCCATGTTGGGGGGTCATCCATGCCATAGCCCCTTTCTGGCATAAAACGGTTTCTTCCGGCTCTACGGTCAGAACGACCACCGGATAGGGCTGTCCCTGAATCTGATACTGCATGTTGTAAATCCTCCTGTATTTCCTTAGAGCAAATGTATGCTCCAATTATCCCTGTAATCCCTTTGCACCGATGTGCACTTCTCCGGCGTGGAGGGTTTCCACGTTGCCGAAGCTGTCCCGCACGACCAGACCGCTGTCGTCGGCAATTTCCAGTACAGCCACTTTTTGACAGTACCGTCATCTTTTGTCAGTTCCACGGTCTTTCCGATGAGGCAGGAGCGGCTGCGGTATTCCGCCAGAAACCGCCGCTGGGGCAGTTCCCGCAGCACCTGCTCCATTTCATAGAGCACAGTTGCCAGCAGCTGGGCACGGCAGACGTGAATGTCCGGACGGGCTTCTTCCAGCGAAGTGACCGTGTGCCGCAGTTCCTCCGGCATGGCAATGCTGGTGTTCCGGACGTTGATGCCGATGCCGATGATGGCATGTTCCAGCTTGCCGGATTCCAGACTGACACCGCCCTCGGTGAGAATGCCGCAGCATTTCTTTCCGTCCAGATAGAGATCGTTCACCCACTTGATCTGCATTTGCGTGCCGTATAAAGCGTCAATGGCTCTGGCGGCGGCGACAGCAGCACAGGCAGTCAGCAGCGGTGCGTCCTGTAGGGAAACCGCCTCGGACAGGATCATGGAAAAATACAGCCCCGAACCGGCAGGGATACAAAAGTGCGTCCTTGTCTGCCTTTTCCGGCAGTCTGGCAGTTTGCCGCCACCACCGTGCCGTGTCTGGCATGATCCCGCACCAGCGTTTTGCAGGTGTTGTTGGTGGAGCCCAGTTCGAATAGACGTATAACGGGTGTCCCAGAATCCGGCTGTGCAGATACGGGCGGACGGATTCTTCTGTCAGCAGATCCACGCCCTGTGCCAGCCGGTAGCCGGTCTTTTTCTTGGCTTCAATGGGAAAGCCCTCGTCCTGTAACAGGCGGACGGCTTTCCAGACAGCGTTTCGGCTCACGCCCAGCTTTTGTGCCAGCGTTTCACCGGAGATATTGTCCGCTTGCTTCGGTCAGGCAGGCGGCAACGGCATCTTTACTCGCATGATGCATAATGCTCCTTTGTTTGTCTTTGCAAAAATTCATATTTTTCGCAGGCTTTCGATATTAGTATTATAAACAATTTTCATGGTTTTGTCCACTGGTTGTACTTCATGGGCAGCTCACGGTAGCTGTGCAGCACCCGGGACCAGTGATCGCAGAACATGGTCTCGCTGGTGGGGCGGACGGCCAGGCGTTCTTCCAGCTTGTCAGAACCGCCCATCGTGACCCACGCCACCTCCGGCGCGAAGCCATTGACGAGCTCGCCCTCCTTTTGCAGCAGGCTCTCAGGGATCAGCACAGGCATGGCCACGTTCTCATGGCCGGTTGCCTTGAAGCGGGCATCCATGTCTTTCTGGATCAGCTCCCAGATGGCCTGGCCATAGGGGCGCAGGATGATGAAGCCCTTGACACTGGAGTACTCCACCAGCTCTGCCTTCACGCAGATGTCGGTG
>VOFE01000092.1_pt1 | contig 22001 bp, 27 predicted proteins | sample 5384071 | NCBI WGS metagenome assembly VOFE01 (sample SAMN12384724, study PRJNA508395) | human gut metagenome | isolation source: healthy gut D | host: Homo sapiens
TCCATTTTGTTACATTACCTTCCAGAGTAATAGCAAGTCCGGGAGAATAGCTTTCGATGCTTCTGATTTCTTCGGGAAGGGGAAGAGGAGATGTCCCACCGATATTTACACCTGCTTTGAATTGATAGTCTAGTCCATGAAGAGAAGACCATAGTAGTCCTTTGTGTTCGGACGATTGTGCATTGATTTGGCTGATACTGCAAAAAGGATAACAATACTAGCCAATATATATTTATTCATATATAAATTACTTTTTAAGTTATTATTCGTTGTCTTCTTTACACTGAATAGTTACCTCGTCTATCCACAAAGTACTTCCCTACTGAACCTTTAAATTCTGCTCCATTTATGCTGGAAGAGAATACAACAGCGAGTTTGTATTTACCTTCCTTGAGAGCTGATTCATCTATTGCTTTTTTATATTCAAAAGGTAATTCAAACTGTTTCCACTCACTCGTCTTTTCTATTGACGGAATTCTTGCAAGAGCTATAATCTTATTGGAATTTAGGGAATTATATCCATCAAAGGAAATCTTCCACATCGTCAGCTTCGTATAAGACGGCATATATATCACCTTTATCCTTTCCTTCCATTGAAGGATCTATTATAGGCTTTCGGTTTTCATCAGTGCCCGAAATATAAACAGTGCCAGGTTGAAATTTATAATATCCTTTTTAATGTTTTTGGATGTTTGAAAAATGGGAATCGAATTTTGTAGCAGCTTTGGCATCTCTTAATGCATCTTTTACTATGAATGTACCGATGAAAAGGTTACCTGCTGCAATTGGCATCTTAATTCTGAGTCATTTCAAGACCAGATACTGATACACCGCCTGCATTGGCTGCCTTACCCGGAGCATACAGAATCTTTGCATCTTGGAATACGCGGATTGCTTCAGGGGTAGAAGGCATGTTTGCACCTTCGGACACAGCCATGACACCATTAGCAATTAGTTTTTTTGCATCATCTCCGTTTATTTCATTCTGAGTTGCAGAAGGCAAGGCGATGTCAGCCTTTTCGCCCCAAGGCTTGGCACCTTCCACATACTTGACACCCGGATATTGTTCTGCATATTCGCGGATACGTCCACGGTAGAGATTTTTCAGCTCCATGATGTAATCCAACTTTTCGCGGTCAATGCCGTCCGGATCGTATACATAACCGTCAGAATCAGACATGGTCAATACCTTGCCACCCAATTCCAATACTTTCTCGGCCGTATATTGAGCTACGTTACCAGAACCGGAAACCAGACAAGTTTTACCTTTCAGGTCAGTCCCTTGGTTTTCAGCATTTCCATCAGGAAGTAGATGTTACCGTAACCGGTAGCTTCCGGACGAATCAGTGAACCACCGAATTCACGGCCCTTACCAGTGAATGTTCCGGTAAATTCATGAGTCAGCTTCTTGTACATACCGAACATGAAACCTACTTCACGGCCACCTACACCGATGTCACCTGCAGGAACGTCAGTCTCAGGACCGATATGACGCCATAGCTCTAACATGAACGCCTGTCAGAAACGCATTACCTCAGCGTTCGATTTGCCACGCGGAGAGAAGTCCGGAACCACCTTTACCACCACCCATCGGCAGAGTTGTCAATGAGTTTTTAAATGTCTGCTCGAAAGCAAGGAATTTCAGGATGCTCAGGTTTACAGAAGCGTGGAAACGGATACCGCCTTTGTACGGGCCGATAGCGTTGTTGTGCTGAACACGGTAACCCATGTTTGTCTGAATGTTACCTTTATCGTCTACCCAAGTCACGCGGAATTGGTAAACGCGATCGGGGATGCAAAGACGTTCAATCAGATTGGCTTTGTCAAACTCCGGATGCTTGTTATACTCTTCTTCAATCGTAGAAAGAACTTCTTCTACTGCTTGATGATACTCCGGTTCGTTGGGGAACCGTCTTTTCAGGTCTTCTAATACCTTAGCTGCATTCATAATCTATTTCTTTTATTGGTTGCTACTATATGTTACCTAAAACAATTCGATTTTCGGTTTGTTTCCTTTTCCTCTCATTGCGGTTGCAAAAGTACACATAAAAATGAAACGGGCAAACATTTTATAAAGAAAATGCGGTATAAAACAACAATTTTATTGTTTTATACCGCAAAATGGAATAAAAAGATATTATTTATCCTCTTTTTAGAGACTTTATGACGGGAATAAATACTAAAGCCGCCGAAATGGCAAGCGTTAGGATAATTGGACCGTCAATTCGTTCGACAGATATCAAAACAATGTAGCAAAGTGCTGCCCAAAGCAGCACAATGCAAACTATTTGGAATTTTGATAACGGTCGTCTCATTTGGCTGCCTTCTTTTTGTCTACGATAGCATCGATAACTGCTACTGCAGTGATGTTAACGATATCGCGCACGGAGCTCTCAAAATCGGTAAAGTGGATAGGCTTGTTCAATCCCATTTGGATAGGACCAATCAGTTCGGAGTCCGTATCCATCGCCTGCAACAGCTTGTAAGCAGAGTTTGCAGAACTCAAGTTCGGGAAAATCAGTGTGTTTACGTCTTTTCCTTTCAAGCGCGTAAACGGGTACTTGGCATCACGCATTTCGCGGTTCATGGCGAAATTCACCTGCATTTCTCCGTCAATGGCAAGGTCAGGATAGTTCTGCTGCATATATTCCACGGCTTCGTGTACACTTACCGGACTACCTTCGGTGTCTGCACCGAAGTTGGAGTAACTCAACATGGCCATTACCGGTGTATGATTAAAGAAGCGGACGGTATATTCCGACAGCTTGGCAATATCGATTAGCGTTTCGGCATTGGGATGACGGTTAATCAGTGTATCGGCCAGGAAGTAAGTACCTTTCTTGGAGTTCAGGATATGCATGGTACCGAAATGTTTGTATTCCGGTTGGATGCCGATTACTTCCTTGGCAACCTTGATGGTATTGCTGTATTTGGTGTAAAGACCTGTGATGAAAGCGTCTGCTTCACCCGTTTCCACCATCATCATACCAAAGTAGTTACGTTCGAACATTTTGTCATTGGCTTCTTCGTAAGTGACGCCTTCGCGGGCACGTTTTTCGGATAGAATGCGGGCATAGCGTTCACGGCGCGGCGCTTCATCCGGATGACGCAGATTTACTATCTCAATACCTTCAAGGCTAAGGTCTAGTTCTTTTGCCAGCTTCTCGATAGCTTCGTCGTTGCCCAATATAATAGGATGACAGATACCTTCGGCCTTGGCTTCTACAGCAGCTTTCAGCATATTGGGGTGGATACCTTCGGCAAATACCACACGTTGCGGGTTGCGGCGGGCGGTGTCGTAGAGTTGGCGGGTCAGTTTGCTTTCGTAACCCATCAGCTCGCGCAGTTGCAGGCGGTAGGCATCCCAGTCTTCGATGTCTTTGCGGGCTACACCGCTTTCCATGGCGGCTTTGGCCACAGCGCAGGACACTTCGGTGATGAGGCGCGGGTCAACCGGTTTCGGGATGAAGTATTCGGGACCGAAGGTGAAGTTGTTTACGTGGTATGCCTCGTTCACCACATCGGGCACGGGCTGCTTGGCAAGGTTGGCAATGGCGTGTACGGCAGCAATTTTCATCTTCGTTGATGGCTTTTGCCTGCGTGTCGAGGGCGCCGCGGAAGATATAGGGGAAACCAATTACGTTATTGATCTGGTTCGGATAGTCTGAACGTCCGGTAGCCATCAGTACATCGGGGCGGGATGCCATGGCATCTTCGTAAGAGATTTCCGGAGTCGGATTGGCTAATGCGAATACGATAGGATGATCTGCCATGCTGCGGACCATATCCTGAGTCAGCACATTACCTTTTGACAGTCCCTAGAAATACATCGGCGCCTTTGATGGCTTCTGCCAGAGTATGTACATCGCGACGGTCGGTGGCAAAGTAACGTTTCTGCTCGGTCAGATTCTCGCGGTCGCTGGTGATGACTCCCTTACTGTCCAGCATTAGGATATTTTCACGGCGTGCGCCGAGCGCTTCATACAGTTTGGTGCATGAGGTGGCGGAAGCCCCGGCACCGTTTACGACGATTTTCACTTCCTCTATCTTCTTGCCTGCCACTTCCAGGGCGTTCAGCAATCCTGCGCTGGAGATGATGGCGGTGCCGTGCTGGTCGTCGTGCATCACGGGGATGTCCAGTTCTTCTTTCAGGCGGCGTTCTATTTCGAAACATTCGGGTGCTTTGATGTCTTCCAAGTTGATACCTCCGAATGTTGGGGCAATAGCCTTGACAGCTTCGATGAACTTGTCGGGGTCTTTTTCATTTACTTCGATGTCGAATACGTCGATACCTGCATAAATTTTGAACAACAGACCTTTACCCTCCATGACGGGTTTGCCGCTGAGGGCACCGATATCGCCCAGGCCGAGCACGGCTGTACCGTTGGAGATGACAGCTACCAGATTGCCTTTTGCTGTATATTTATATGCATCTTTTGCTATGTTATCTTCTACTTTGTTAATTTTGATCACTTTCTGCATGAAGATATATTGGTTAGACTGTTTGAATTCATTGTTGGTGTTAGATTGTTGAGGGACGGGGCTTCCAGATAATCAAAAGAGGATAGTCTTTTTCTTCTGATGGATTGTTTAAATTACTGTCTTCATTGTCTTTACCATAATTTGTCCCTTGTTCTTGTACATGTGACAATTGATCTGCTTGTTGATGTTGTAGTTTATAGATGGCCACGCCATGTTCTAACTCAGCAATTAGTTGGTCACGTTGGTGTTTCCTTTTAATTGTAAATATTGAGTAATAAATACCTCCAATGATTACTAACAATACAAAGAACCGAAACATCCAGGTTTGTGTCCAATGTGGTTGTATGTTGATTTTTAAGGAGGTTATATCTTCCTCTTTGACTGCTTTTTGGTTTTTTATCTGAAATGTATAGTTTCCCGGTAATAGGTTAGCATAAGAAATTTTCTCTTTACTATTACATTCTATCCATTCATTTTGATAAGGTATCAACCTGTATACGTATTTTTTGCGCAGTGGGATAAGGACTGTTGCTGAATGATAATGCAAAATCTCTGTTTTTGTGTGACAAAGAGATGTAATCTGTGTACTCGGCTGTTTTCGTCAATACCATTTGTCCATTGACGGGTTTTCCCGGAATCAGAGGTTTGTTATTAACCTCAATACCTGTAATGATTATTGGGTTTTTAGTATTTGCTTTAAAAGTGTTTATTGCCTGTTGGGGTGAGAAGAAAAGTAGGTGCTTGTTACCTCCCCAGCAAAGCATATCTCCCCAAAGAGCCACAGAACGGCTGCTTCCGGAAGCATAATAATTATAAAACTGATTTATGGATTTGTCATAGCAACTGAACCCTGAATTAGTTCCAATCCATATATAGCCTTGTTTATCTTCCAATAGACAATTTATCCAATTACTTCCCAAACCATCCATGGTGGTAAACACTTGTTTTACAGTTGTCTCTCCGTGTGCTACAATCCCTAATCCATTTTGATAGCCTACATATACGGTTCCGTCTTTTGCTGCTAATACAGTCTGAGCTGTATATGTATGTTTGTTTGTCGGAAAATGTTGTATATGTTGTTTGTTGTTGGCATAATTTAGTTTTAATAGCCCTAAACTGGTAGCTATCCACAAATTGCCTTCATTGTCTTCAGCTATATCAAATACACAGTTTACAGTCTGTTTTAATTTTACTTCCTTTTCTTTTTTTTGTCACAGTCGTATAGAAATAGGCCATTTTCTGTTCCAATCCAAAAGTTTTTCTTGGAATCTGTAAACAGTACATTGATAGGGGTGTCAGTTACATTATACTTTTGTACTTCTTTTTTTGTGGAGAATAAAAAACGAGCATTCCATTTTTGTAACCGAACCATATATTCCCATCTTTATCCTTCATGCTGCATAGTACTGTTTTTCTATCTGTTTGCGATAACTCACGTAAACCGAAATCTTTTAGGTCATATAATGGTGGAGTGTAAAAATACCTTGTTCATAAGTTGACAAATAAATCCTCTTTTCATCATCAATAATGATGCTTTCTACTTCATTGTCTTCTTTGAAATTGTATTGTTTGATAAAATTCCACTTCCAGTCGGAAACTAATACGCCTCCTCCGTGTGTTCCGATCCATAAAAATCCATGGGGATCATAGTAAGAAGATATCATGCGTGCTTCGAAGTTTAATGACTGCCACGTTGGTTCGCTGGTACGTATTTCTGTAGTCCATCCACCTGGAATGTTATTATCGGCCAAAAGCATAGTATATCCATACCATGTTGTAGCAAGGATAGATGAATCTGAAATGGGAATGATGTTGTAAACATCGTTATGGGACAAATGAGTGGGAAATATATTTTGTTGATTGGCAATATGACTGAGGTTTTCCAATGAAGTATCCATAATAAAAATGCCATGTAACATTGAGGATATAAATAGTTTCCCATTGTGGCATACAACCGAAGAAGCTCCAAACTCATGTTTTGTGGTTAACAAACGTTTTTTGCTTTAAAACGCGTCCTGTGCTGATCTCTAATAAAAGAACGCGTGCGCTGTTAGTCACTAAGTAGATTTTCCTATGGTTATTGGTTATGCAGAATTTCATAAATCGCTCTCCTTTTGCCATTTCAAACGGGTAAACTTTTTCTAATTTTGAAAAAGGATGACCGTTTTGGTCTAGCATTATTCTGAAGCTGCTTAACGTCTGATTATCGCAAGCAAAGAGAGTGGAGTCATTGAGCAAAAGAAAATCTGTTACCTGATAATCTTTGTTTTTTACAAGAGTATGAAGTCTTCCTGTGTTTTCATCCTTACAATCCATGTATGTGATCCAATCATTGGTCTGCAAATATAATATATGTCGACTATCCTCTTCTATTTTTCTTACATTCATGCTAAAATATTGGTCTAGTGTGTAATTAGTAAAATGATTGCCGTCATATTTACTTAATCCAGTGCTTGTTCCTAGCCACATTATACCTTTAGAGTCTTTGTGAATGGATAAAACAGTGTTGTCTTTTAAGCCCATCTTGAATGGTTAACTGCTTAAAATTTGTATGGTTTGTATAAAACGGAGATATCGCTTTACTGTTTAATTTTCCTAATAGTAATCCTAAAATGATTAAGAGATATAATTTCATTACTTTCATTTTCAACTTAAATTAATGATTGTTTCCTAAAAGATAAAAATAGTAACAAAAAGTATCATTTTGTGATATTTTATATAATTACCACTGTGTTTTTCGAGACTAAAGTTACGGAATTTTATTAAATGAAGGATATTTTCTGCAAAGAATTTGTGTTGTATCAGGAAAATGTGTGGCGGGTAGAGTGAAAAGAGAATTGTAATGTGCTCATTGCAGTATATTATATTTTGAAAAGATTTCATTATTGATGTCGAAATTATTAATAATGAAATAAAGAGTGTAGTTGAATTATATCGAACTCGCATTATACTCCAGTAGCTAAATTGCGAAGAAAAATATGATATTCTTTTTTTGATGAGAATAGCTGTAGAGGCATTATTGATAGAAAAAAGGGGGGAAATTGATAAAATTACGTGGGGTGGGCAACTTGTACATTAACTAATTTTGTGCCCAAGAACTTAATTCTAATAAAGCTATATTAACAAAAAAATCATTTGCCTATGAAAAACAAACCGGCCCTTAAGCCATACGGTTTTAACTCAAGTAATATAAAAAAGTATTCATGATTTAAAATTTAAGACTAATGATGCAAAGTAATTATTATCACCATTATTGTCTATCTCAATTATTAAAAAAAGGGCTACTTGTGATATTTATATCCTTGCCTATTTTGGGAATATCAGCCACTACGACGATAGACGAAAACAATTTTAATGTGCTGGAACAACAGCAGAGTCGCAAACTGAGCGGTGTAGTAACAGACGACAACGGAGAACCTTTAATTGGAGCTACTATTTTACAAAAGAATACCTCGAACGCAACAATCTCTGATGCAAATGGTAGATTTACTGTCAATGTGTCCGGTGATTCTCCGGTGATTGAGGTATCTTATGTAGGATACTTGACTAAGACTATTAAGATTGGTAACCGCACTTCGCTAACCATTAAACTTCAAGAAGATAGTAAACTTATAGACGAAGTTGTTGTAGTGGGGTATGGAAAGAGCTCTGTGAAAAGATTAACTAGTTCTATATCTAGTGTTAAAGGCGATGATTTGGTAAATATGCCTAATACCAATATTATCAGTTCTTTGGAAGGTAGAGCAACCGGAGTCTTTATTCAATCGGCAGGAGGTGAGCCGGGGGGCATTACCTAGTATTTCTATCCGTGGAGGTGGAGAACCCTTGTATGTAATTGATGGTATACCTAGTACAAAACAAGAGTTTTCGGTGCTTTCACCTAGTGATATTGAATCTTTTTCTATTTTAAAAGATGCTGCTGCAGCGGCTGTATACGGTGCACGGGCCGGTAATGGTATTGTGATGGTCACAACCAAAAAGGGTACAAACGAAAAAATGACAATTAGTTATAATGGTTCTTACTCTTTAAGTTCACCTACACAGCCTATTGAATTCCTCGACAACTATGTGGTTGCAGAGTTATCAGACAGGGCCGCGGTCTATAATAACGGAATGCCTACTTTTATGAAAGTGGATGCGAATGGTAATTTGTATTGGCCGGAAGGTGTACTGGACGCTGTGAAAAATGGTACTTTCAACGATGTGACAGGAAACACGGACTGGAATAGCTTGTTATTCCACAAATTTGCTCCTATGCAGTCGCATAACATTTCGTTGAATGGAGGAAGTAAGAACACTCATTATTTTATGTCTGCACGTTATTACACTTTAGGAGGTATTTATAAAACAGATATTTCTAAAAATGATCGTTTAAATATGAGAATGCATGTGGACCACTATTTCGATCAAATAGGATTGAGACTAAATGGAGATGTTTCTTTTAGTCAGAACAAAACACAATATCCCCCTAATGGTTTGTATACTATTTGGACACATGTGGCACGTTTAAATTCTTTGGCTAGATGTTTTAATAGTGCAGGTCATCCGACGGGTGGTCAGGAAAATCCATATGTGGAAATTGATCCGACTGCTGGATATAGAAAAAAAATGATACCCGCTATACCAATATGAGTTTGTCGATGCAATGGGATGTTCCTAAAGTTACCGGACTGAGTTTTGGAGCACTTGTGAATTATAATCTGTATGATAGTTTTAATAAGGATTGGCGTGCTAATGAAGCAGGCGTAGGACCTGTATGGGAATGGAATGATGAACCTACTAATCTTGGAAAAGCTCGTTTGGATGAAGATATGTACCGTTCCAATGAGGTGACTTTTTGAAGCACGGGCAGATTATAATAGAACATTCAAAGAAGCTCATACAATTGGGGCGACTGCTGTTTTCAACTCTTGGAAGTACAATTATAACGAATTGGGAGCATTGAGAAGACAATATGAGACTAGCGTTATTGAACAGATAAACGGAGGACCAAGTTCTACAGCGGAAAACAACGGTACTGCAAGGGAAAATGGACGTATGGGATTGGTAGGTCGTTTAAAATACGATTATAAGATGCGTTATATTGTAGAAGCTAACTTCCGTTATGACGGCTCGGACAAGTTTCCTAAAGGCCAGCGTTGGGGATTCTTCCCATCAGTTTCTGTGGGGTGGAATGTAGATAAAGAGCCTTTCATGCAACCTTTATTGAATAACAATTGGTTTAGCGCCTTGAAATTTCGTTTTCTCATGGGGCAAAATAGGCTTGGATGACGTAGGTAATTTTAAATATTTGTCGGTGTATAATAAGGGAAATGATTTCTACGAAGGAGGAAAATGGAATTCTACCTTGCGTGAAGGTGATTTAGTTAGTCAGGATTTGACATGGTATAGCAGAAATACTATCAACCTTGCTGTTGATGCAGAGTTTTTCCAACAACGTTTATCTGCTAACTTTGAGTATTTCTATTATCGTACGACCAATTATTTAGCTAATCCTAAAGATGCTTATACCACACCGTTGGGGACTGCTATGCCTATGGTTAAGACAAATTCGGCTCATCGTAGAGCGGGGTATGAATTAAATTTGGCATGGAGAGATAAGATAGCACGTGACTTCAAGTATAATGTGGGACTTAATTTGTCATATTATAATGAACTCTGGGAAAGGAAATATGATGAACAAGAATCCGATTTGAAGAATCCATTACGTCGTCTCACACACCAAAAATCATATTTTGACTTATTGTATGTCTCAAACGGACTTTATCAAAATATGGAACAAATATTGGATAGTCCCCGTCCTCAGGCCTCTACCTTGTTACGACCAGGTGATATCGCTTATCAGGATATCAACGGTGATGGTGTGATAAATACTAATGACCGGATACGTCAAGGTGCTCCACGATTCCCGCATTTGACTTATGGCATCACTTTGGGAGCATCTTATAAAGGATTTACACTTGACGTATTGTTACAAGGTACAGGTGCCCGAAATATGTTGTTGGAATCATTCAACCGGAAGTTTAATACAAATCAGATTGGTTTGGCAGGTAGTGAAAAATTCTATTATCCGGGTAATACCGGAGAAATACTCTACCCTCGCTTAACTAATAATGCACAAGAAAACGGGGGGAACAATGATATGGCTTCAACTTATTGGTTGCTGGATGCTTCTTATCTTAGACTAAAGAATGTCAAATTTAGCTATGACCTGAAATACAGCTTGTTGAAAAATTTGAGCTTTATTTCTCAATTTGAGCTTTATGTAAGTGGTAACAACTTGTTGACTTTCTCTCCGGTTAAAAAGTATCACATTGACCCGGAAGACGGTAGAGATGATGAGTCTATGGGACAAGTAGGTTATCCGGTGCAGAAGATTATTCAGTTTGGAGTTAACCTAACATTTTAAATAAAAGGGAAAATATATGAAAAATATTTATATATAGCATTGATAATGGTGTGTGTGGACTGGCATCTTGTGATGTGCTTGATACAGAACCAATGGACTCGTACAACGAACTTTTAATATGGCGTAATAAAGATTTGGCCGAAAATGTGCTGAGAGAAGCTTATTGGACAATTCTTAAGGATTTGTATTGTTCGGGAGATAATAATACAGAATGTTTGCGTACAGATTCGTGGACAGATAATGTTTGGAATAAGGATAACAACTCTGTAGCAGCGGAAGCTATTTTCTCCTACAAATATTGAAAATAATATAGGAGGTTTTAATAAATACTCTTATATCCGTAGAACGAGTCTTATCATAGAAGAATTGACTAACAATCCTGATATTGACGGACAAAGTTGTAAACAGTTTATTGCCGAAGCTCGTTGTCTGCGCGTAATGGTGTATAGTTGGATGGTACGTCGCTGGGGAGGAGTAATGCTTGTTGATAAACTGATGACTCCTAGTGATGAAATGTTAATGTCTCGTAGTACAGAAGAAGAAATGTATAGATTTATGGTCAATGAGTTGAAACTTGCGATTCCCGATCTACCCTCAACTGCCAATAAAGAGCGTTTTACAAAAGGAGCAGCACTCACGTTACTAACGCGTGTATCATTGGAAGGCGGTCTCTATGATGAAACTATTGCTGCTGGAAAACAACTGTTTGAAGGAGAGGAAGCTGCTAACTGGAGTATAGACCCTGAATATCGTAAAATGTTCGGTAGTTTTTCTTATCCGAAACGAGTCCGGAAATTCAGTTCTATTTTACACAAGGTGATAAAAAACAGTATTGTGAGAATTTACTTCCTATGTATGTTGCCGGTACATTAGCACCCGGACGAAATATTATGGGGCCGGCTTTTAATGATAAAGTGGATGCATGGTGTGCTAACTGGCCTCCCATGAACTGACAGAAGCCTATTTGGCAATTGATGTAGAGGGAGACCAAACTGCAAAACATTATACAGAGACAGCAAAATGGAAAAATGCTCCGGTAAAGACTGCTTCCATTATGTATAGTAACAGAGATAAACGTTTGGATGCTACTATTTGTTATGATGGTACTACTTATTTCACTTCTCCTATTGAGATGGATACTAAAGGTAATTGCTACTGGGAAAATACACAGAATCATGGTTTTATGACTCAAAGTGGATATATGTGGCGTAAATACATTTATGAATTGGACGGTACAGATGCACTTCCGGGATACCAGATCCTTTATGATTTTCGTTATATCCTATTTAGATTGGGGAAGCTTGTCTTAACTATGCTGAGGCGCTTGGCCGCAAGGGAGAAATAGACAAGGCTATTAGAATGATGAACATGACTCGTACTCAACATGGTGGATTACCCGCTTTGCCGGAAAGTTCTTCAGAAGCAGATTTCTGGAAATATTATAAGATAGAACGTCGGGTTGAATTAGCTTTGGAGGGTGACCGCTATTTTTCTGTCATTCGTTGGGCAAAAGTGGAAAATGCAACCTCCGTATCTGAGTTTAACAAACGTACCCACTGTATTATTATTGATGGGGACGATGATACATTTACTTTAATTGATACCAGTCATGGAAGTTCGACAGGAAGCGACCGAGTGTTCTCTTGGCCTAGACGCATGTATTTCCCGTTGCCTGAATCAGAACTCATGTCTAATCCTAATTTACAACAAAATAATCATTGGTAATGAATATGAAAAAAGTTATAGATATCTCTTGGCTAAGTGCCTTTACGTTCTTCATGTTATTGACTTTATCTTCTTGTTTGGAAGCAGGGCTGGATGAACTGGAATCTTATAATGACGCAGAGATCAGAGGATTTAAGTTTGAACATCGTTGGGAACAAACTATAAATGGGGAAATAACACTCAATTGGGTGTGGTTTCACTACCTACTAATGTAAAAATAGAAGGAAATACTGTTTATTGCACAATCACTGTTCCTGAAGCTGGAAATCCCAGTTTTTTCACTGAGGAGGTACGCAATAATGTAAAGTTGGAAAAGATTGTAGGTATTGCTACAATTTCTACCGCATCTACTATTTATCCGCTAGAAGGTGCACCTGCCTTAGGCAAATGGGGCGATTTTTTTCCAAAGTTTCCAAATACAAGGTTGTTGCAGCCGATGGTAAAACAACCAAAGAATGGATTATACAATGTACGTTGATAAAATAGCTCAATAGATAATCAGTATATATAATTAACAGAGGGGATAAGCATTATTCTGAATGTCCTGTCCCCTCTTTTTTATTCTAAATTTTATAAATGATAAAGTTTCCATGAAATATATATTTGTTACGTATATTCTATTGGTAGCAGTATCTTTGCAGGCCCAAAACAAAAAAATGGTTTTAGAAAGTGGTAGAACCTATTATGTTTATACTTGCCCTGACGCCCCCAAAGTCGTAACTCATGCAGCCGATGAATTAAGCAAATACATCACTCAAGTATTTAAAGTTTCATGTGTTCGACATTCTGCTTCATTGGATCGACCTGAAATGTTAGTATTTACTAAAGAGAAAGATAGTACAGGATACGTACTCCCCGGCGAATATTGCACTTGGTGAAGATGGTTATTACTTAAACATACAAAAAAATGCAGTTGTCATCAGTGGACAAAATGGTAGAGGTGTTCTATATGGAGTATATTCTTTTTAGAAAAATATATAGGATGTCGCTGGTATAGCTCTGAAGTTTCTTTTATTCCCTTATTAAATAAAAAGCAATTACCTTTTATAGAAGAAAGCTATACACCTGTTGTGAAATGGCGGGAAGTTTATTATTATGATTTGTGTGATCCTGTTATTGCTGCACAACTGAAACTGAATGGGAATATGCTTCGAAAAGGACTGACAGCTCCTAATAGGTGGGCTATAAAAGGTGGTCGTCATGCTCATTGGGGGCTGTGGTGTCATTCACTCTATGATGTGGTTTCTCCCAGTCTTTATGATACTCATCCTGAATATTTTTCTGAAATTGAGGGAAAAAGAATTCAACCACGTTCGGAAGGAACACAATTATGTTTGACTAATCCAGAACTTCCTTATCATGCTATCAATTCTTTAAATCGACTGATTCAAAAACACAGGCAGAAGTTCCTGTATGGGCTGATTCATTAGCACATTATTGGAGTGTGAGTCAAATGGACGGAAGAGGGAACTGTACTTGTCAGCAATGTCAAACATCAGATTTGTATGATGGAAGCCCCAGTGGAACGATGTTGAAATTCGTTAATCAAATAGCTGAGCACTTTCCGCACAAAAAAATAGCGACTTTAGCTTATACTTACACTAGAAAGGCTCCGCTATATACTAAACCGGCATCTAATGTTGTAATTCAAATGTGTGCTATAGAAACAGCCCGGCAAGGTATTAATTTTCCTATCGCTACTTCAAATATTCATGCTACATTTAGAAAGGATTTGGTAGACTGGGGAAAGATTTGTAATGAAATATTGGTTTGGGACTATGTTATCCAATTTCAAAACTTAGTTTCACCATTTCCCAATTTCAGTACTATGCAGGACAATATTAATTTCTATATAGCTAATAATGTTTCAGCTGTTTTTTGTCAAGGAAATAGGGAAAAAGGGGTGAGTTTGCCGAGCTACGTGGTTATTTGCTAGCTAAATTATTATGGAATCCACAATGTGATATGAAACAGGAGATGGATGATTTTTTTAACAGGGTATTATGGTAAGGCAGGAGTTTATATCAAGCGATATATCGCTGACATGGAACAAGCATTAAAAAATCAAAAGCCATACTTTCTATGGATGGTGATCTTGAAGCTCATCGTGAAGGTTATCTGTCAAAAGAATGTATAGAGCGTTACAAACATTGGTTTGATTTAGCTGAAAAAGCTGTAATAAACCAACCGGATGTATTGAAACGGGTTCGGAAAGAGCGAATGGCTATAATGTATGCTCAAATTCGTTTGGAATATGGCACGAGAGAAGAACGCAAACAACTGCTTACTCAATTAATTCAACTGGCTGAAGAAAATGATATCTGGATGTTCAGTGAGGTAGATAATCGTAATGATCAGAGTGGAAATAGAGAGATGTTCTATCAAAAGTATAGATAAATTTGAAATTATGAGAAAACTGTTACTTACATTATATTATCTGTTTGTGGTATGCTTGGGTACTTCTGCGCAAGAACCGTGTCCTTGTGTTATTCCTGCTTTGCAGCAATGGAAGGAGGAAATGGAAAATTGCTCCTGCCTGCTGAAGGAAGTATCGTTGTAAATCCAGCCAATGAAGCAGAACTTTTATCCACTGCTCGTATATTGGTCGATGACTTGAGAGATTTAATGAATTGGCATTACATCATAAAAACAGGAAAACCACAAAGGAATGATATTTATCTATCGTTGATAAAACCAGACAAACAGTTAGGTGACGAGGGGTATGTGTTGGCTACAACCCATTATGTCAGTATTGAGGCACCTACTGTGAAGGGACTCTTTTGGGGACACGCAGCCTTTTTGCAAATCTTGTATAATCAGCAAGGTAAATTGCCGAAAGGAACAGCACGTGACTTTCCGAAATTTTCGAGTCGTGGGTTTATGTTGGATGTAGCTCGTAAATTTTTCACGTTGGATTATTTGAAACAATATGTCAAAATACTATCGTTCTATAAACTGAATGAATTTCAGATCCATTTGAATGACAATGGTTTTGTACAGTTCTTTGATAACGACTGGAACAAGACCTACGCTGCTTTCCGCCTGGAAAGTGAACGTTTTCCTGGATTGACGGCTAAGGATGGTTCGTATACTAAACAGGAATTTTCTAATTTACAACGTATGGGAATGAGCTATGGAGTAAACGTTATTCCTGAAATAGATATTCCTGCACACTCTCTTGCTTTTACGCATTACAAACCGGAGATCGGCAGTAAGGAATACGGAATGGATCATTTGGATCTTTATAAGGATGAGACTTATCATTTTCTTGATACGCTGTTTGATGAGTATCTTTCTGGTGAGCATCCTATATTCATTGGTCCTGACGTACATATCGGTACGGATGAATATAACAAAAGAAGGAAGCGGAGCAATATCGTTATTTTACTGATCGTTATCTGAAGTATATCGAAAAATATGGTAAGAACCCTCGTATGTGGGGTGGCTTGAAATGGCTACCCGGTAAAACTCCCGTAAAGGCAGGAGGAGTGACAGTTAATGCATGGTCGTATGACTGGATAGATCCCAGAAGCCTCTTTAAGGGAGGGATATCAACTAATAAACACATGCGATACTTATCTATATATTGTGCCCAGAGCTGGTTACTATCGTGAATTTTTAGATCATAAATGGATCTATGAATCATGGAGTCCATGGTTGATGAATAGTAAGCAGACGCTTCCTGAAGGAACTCCGGGAGTGTTAGGTGGAATGTTTGCTGTATGGAATGACATGTGTGGCAATGGTATTTCTGAACAGGATGTACATTTACGTTCTTTTCCTGCTATTCAAGTGTTGGCTGAAAAACTTTGGAAAGGAGATAACAAGATTGTTTCTTACGAAAGTTTTGAAGCCTTATGCCGCATAATGCCGGAAGCTCCGGGAGTGAATTTATTGGCACGGATTCCTAAAGAAATGTGTCTGACTCCTTTAGGAAAGGTGTGTTTATTGAGTGGGACGGATACTATTCGTACTGCTTTGCAGGAAGTGGGTTACCCTTACGTAGTATCATTTAAAATTTATCCGGACAAGGATACCAATATCAACGGAATTCTATTTGAAGGACCACATTCCAAAGTATATACCAACTGGGAAAATACCGGACGGATTGCTTTCAGTCGTGATGGGTATACTTTTGTTTTCGGTTCTTATTGCCTTCCGAAAGGAAAATGGACAGATATTTGTATTTCAGGGGATTATAAAGGCACATCACTATATGTTAATGGCAAATTGCAAGAACGTTTAGAAGGACGTAAAATGAAAGTTTATTGCAAAAAAACAAGCGTATGGATTATATGCCTTATCAGGAGACGTTAATCTTCCCCTTACGCTGGATTGGCAATCCGTTGAATGGGTTTAAAGGAAAGATACAAAATGTGACTTGTGTACAGAAGTAAAAAAATCAATCACTATCAAAGAGTAAATGTAAAATGAAAAATATAGTTTCTGCTTTAATTGTTTTGTTTTGTAATGTATGTGTTATACAAGCTTCTTCCCTTTTTAAAATTGACGATAACTATCTGAGTCAGCATGATATTGTCTATCTGGAACCGGAGTTTGACAGTTTCAATGGTTTTCCTCTTGGTAATGGAGATCTCGAGGTATGTTATGGTTTACCAACGAGGGCATTACTTTACAAATTAACAAAATAGATTTATATGATAAACCAGCTAATGGGAGGATGACTTTGCGTTCGGCGGGACGGTTAAATGTTAATTTAGGTGTACCGTGTTATAGCTATATGCATCTGGCTGATTTTGAAGCTCGTTTATCTCTGCAAAACGCAGATTTAAAGATTAAGAGTTCGACACCGTTTGCCGATACGGAGATAACATCTTGGGTAGATGCAAACTCTAATGTCTGGGTGATAGATTGTCAGGCTGATTATAAGAAAACATTGCCTTCTGGAGCTGTAAATCGAATTTCTTTGGAGCGTTGGGGCAGTTGTGACTTTGGAGGATGGTATGGTTCACGTGACCGGGATGTGGCCAATGGATTAGGTACTGCAAAGGTGAATAGACAGGAAAATGACATCATTTTGGAAGAAAAGTTTGAAGGTGGTCTTCATTTTACTATTGCGTGTCGGGTACTTGAGACCCCGACAGAGATTCTGCGTGTCAGTGATCGGGAAAGCTCAATGATTACACCTTTGTCTTCTAAACAGAAATATAAGATTTTAATATCAGTTGTCAGTTCTAATGATTCGGACAATCCGACTCAAGAGGCAATTTCATTACTGGATAAAGCGGAAGTAAAAACGTTTACAGCGCTTCGGAAAAGAACATCTCAGTTGGTGGACTCACTTTTGGTCGAAGTCATTCGTTCATCTGGCAGACAATTATCTGGAGAATATTTATTATATTCGTCGTTATCTTATGGGAAGTTCTTCACGGGGGAAAATATCCGGTACCATTTAATGGCGGGTTATGGACTACTAATTATGATCATCGTCAGTGGGCTACACCCCATCACTGGAATACCCAAGAATCTTATTGGGGGCTTGCTGTTCAGAATGATTGTGATTTATTACGACCTTATATTGAAACTTATGTCAATATGATTCCTCAAGGAAAAGCATTAGCCAGAAAGAAAGGGACAAAAGACGGATTATTAATAACTGAGGCGCATGATTTTTCCGGTAACATGGTTAGTGCTAATTGGGGAAATATGACAACGAATTATACTCCGGCCAGTCAGATAAGTAAAATAATGTGGGAGTATTATGCTTATACCCAAGACCGTGACTATCTTAGGAATACAATTTATCCGTTTATGAAAGAGGCTGCAGAATTCTACTTGAACTTTCTTCAGTGGGATGATGTCCGATCCATCATCTGACTGATAAATTCTTCCATGTAATGGCCGAGATTGAACGGACTGCTGCTGAAAGCTACATGATCGGCTGAACCGTAACGGGCCAGATTGTCGGGAACATAATACGCCAATCCCTGTGCATAGACTGCGGCATAAGCCCCACTACGCTTGATGCCTACTGATAAACCATGTGAACGGACTGCTGCATATTGAACACGCAACTTAACCGCCGACCCATGTGAAGCATATTGAATACACTTAAATTGAAAGAAATGCTGGAAAGTCATGATCTCCTCCAGACACACCATAAAGGTAGCACTCAATACGGCATAAGCGAAGCCACGACAGATGGTCGGCAGGTAGAGTTGTGAAATATGTATGTCGGTGGATAAAGTCAGGTAGAAACCGATCAGGTAACCGATCAACCCGATAAATCCGACGATGACGAGACGTACATAGTTATACCGTTTGATATGCATCCACCAATAGGAGAATACGCAACCGCATTACGATCCCGATGATGGCGAGCCAATTTAGCTGGTAGCTGACCAGTTCTTCATATTTCATTACTTCTTCGTAGAAGACCTCCTCCAGCACGTGCTCCGTGGCGAGGAACGCTTCCACCAGCGTGACCAATCCCAGCAAAGGCCAGTAATGGCGATAGTCCACATCTTTGGTTCGAGAAAGGGATGGCGAACGGTCATCATCCGCCAGATACAGAATCCCAGAGTGATCAAAATACTATCGTACAGTTGACGGATGACCGGGCTGTTCCACCAGTCATACCAGTCACCGTAATTAAAGAGAAAAGCGATTTCCGCTAAGTAAGGCGGCCCAAAGTATCCGCCCAGCCAGTCGATACCAAACAGAGGAAATTTGCGCATGAACCGGAAATGCTTGATACAAGTGTTTGTATCAGTAGAACGATCAGCATCAGTCCGGCGACGAACAGGTTCATGTAAGTCCAGTGATAATGAAACATTAAATAGGTCGTGATCAGGTCGGATAGCTGGATACTGCCGAGAATAACAATATGAAGCCACGGAAAGAAAACTGTGAAATCACGCTTAGGAGTCATCCATAGCTGAATGTTTGACATACACTCGAAAGTTCCCTGAATCTTGCACATACCTTCGATGAAGCAGACCAGCCACAACAGAGGGAGGAAAGTGATGTGCGGCGCTATCAGGTTGCAGAGTAGCACTCCCAGTGCGGCGGACGTAAGCAGTGTTTTGTTGGTAAAACGAAACTTCATACGGAACAGTAGAGGAAAGTAGATTGCCATTCCCGCCAGGTTGGCATACATGCACATTAGGATATCCTCGCGCATCACTGACATGCTGCCGATCATATGATTCAATGCACCCAAATATACCCCGCCCGAAAGCTGGAAAGTAACGGCTATGAACAGATAAATCCACGGTTGTATCTTCCGCGGTACATCGGCGAAACGGAACGTTCAGATGGGCATCACGAATTAAAGGGCCATTTAAAAAAAACAGGTGCTCCCATACGTTAATATTTTACCTCACATTCTATATTGAAACCGGCACGCATGCGTTTCAAGTCTTCCGGTTTGTTTCCTTTCAGGCTGATGCGTACGGGGATACGTTGCTCTACCTTTACGAAGTTTCCGGTGGCGTTGTCCTGCGGAATCATTGAGAAAGCCGCTCCCGTTGCATCGGAGATGGATTCTACTATACCTTTGAATGTGACGTTGGGCACGGCGTCTGCCGTTATCTCCACTTCGGCACCTTCCTTGATGTTCGGGAGCTGGGTTTCGCGGTAATTGGCGATTACCCACAAATCACTGCTGTCTACGATATCAACCATAGTCTGTCCCGGTTGCACCAGTTGCCCTTCCAGGATCTCTTTCTTTCCTGTCGTGCCGTCACACGGAGCAATGATGACTGTATAAGAGAGATTCAGACGGGCAAGTTCCAATGCAGCTTCTGCCACACGGACACCTGCTTCATTCTGTCCCAGTCGATGAGTCTGCTCACTTTTCACTAAAGAAGTAGACATTTTAGCCCGTGACACCTGTTCATAACGGGCTTTGGCAGCTTCATATGCTGTGTGCACATTATCATATTGCTGCTTCGTCACAGCGTCTTCCTGCAATAGTTTCTCAAAACGGTTCAGTTCTCGTCTGGCGTTCTCCATCTGTACACGTACTTCTTCAATACTTGCGTCGCTCACACTTAAATTGTTTTGCGTAGTGGCGATACCGATGGTAGTGGCCTGGCGTCCCGCGGTGGCATTCGCCAAATCCGCTTCTGCCTGTGCTACACGGAGACAGAATTCCGCATCTTCAATGATAAGAAGCGTGTCACCTTTGCGCACTTGCTGATACTCGTCAAAGTAGATTTTCTTGATGAATCCCGGTACACGGGTATTGATAGGCGTGATATGTTGTTTCACCTGCGCATTATCCGTATATTCGATATTTCCCAAATGGATGAATCGGGAACAAACATAAGTGACACCACCAATGAGAAAACAGATAATTACAATGTTGTATATTATCTTTTGAGTCTTTCTAGCTATCATAATCTGTTCTATTTAAAAGGGTATGAGTAATTGATTTTCAATTAAAGGGTATGTGTGATATATTTCATCTTGTAGTAACTGTAGACTACGTTGATACGTGCGTTGACCAGACCGAGGTCTGCGCTTAATTTCATGTTGCTGGCATCGAGCATGTCGGTAAGTAATGCAAGGTCATTCTTATAGCGATTACTGGTTACGTCGTAATTCTGATTGGCCAGTTCCACACTTTTTTCCTGAGTGCGGAGGTCGGTGAATGAGGTCAGGAAATTGACGTAATTAGCCTGCACGCTGTTTTCTATCTGCTCTTGTGCCAATGAATACTCTTCCTGTGCTTTTCGCATATTCAGTTTTGCCTGACGCACCTTTTTATTGTTTTTAAATAACGAAGAAAGGTTGTATTTTATACCGACTCCCACATACCAGTAGTTGAAGTTATTGTCGAGCACCGGGACTTCGATAGTGATAGGACCATCTAAATGCTCTCCGGCCACAAGTGCAATTTTCGGAAGCAGTTCCGAGCGTTCCAACTTCACTTTCTGCTCGCTCATCTGAATGGCCAGTTGTGCCTGCTGCAAACCTACATTGCTCTGGGTAGCCAGCAGTTGCCAGTCATTTTCGGCTAATGCTGTGACTTCCTCGTTCAGTAATGTAGAATCGGGAACTATTTCCGTTCCGGCAGGCAGATGTAAGGTAGTCACCAGTTGATGATTCATTATTTTGCATGCATCCTTTACCTTTGCCAGTTGCAGTTTCAATGTCTCTTTCTGTAGCTCATAGCGGGTGATGTCATTTTTTAAGGCCGTTCCCTGCGTGCGGCGTGATTCCATGTTGTGGATCACTTGTTCTGTCAAATCAAGATTTTTCTGCAATACTTGCAGCTGATTGTTCAGCTTGTATAAATCCAGATAGTAACCGGTCAGAAGAAAACGTATTTCCTGCCGATTTTTCTGCCAGTCCAGCGTAGCCATCTGTTGTCTGAGTTCCGCTAAAGTGATGCTGCTGCTGATAGCACCTCCGGCAT
>VOFE01000209.1_pt1 | contig 22001 bp, 18 predicted proteins | sample 5384071 | NCBI WGS metagenome assembly VOFE01 (sample SAMN12384724, study PRJNA508395) | human gut metagenome | isolation source: healthy gut D | host: Homo sapiens
GACCCCGCGGATCAGAATCTTTGTGATCTGCCCCTCTCTGCGCCGTCCGTGCCCCTCGGCGCGTGTCAGCGCCACCTGCACGGTATCGCCGTGAAAAGCACCGTTTACCTGGGATTCCGGAATAAAAATATCCTCATCCTCCCCCTCGACCGTCACAAAGCCAAATCCTCTCGGATGCGCGGCAAAAACGCCTGTCAGGAATTTTCCTTCCGACTTCATGTACTTGCCTTTCGATGACACTTCCACTTTTCCCTCCGCCACAAGCGCATCCAGCACTTCCGCGAGGTCTCTTCTGTCACTCTTTGGCACATTTAATACTGCCGCGATCTCCTTCGCCTTCATCGGCACATAAAGCTCATCGCAGATCAGTCCGTAAATTGCTTTTTTTCGTTCCTGTAAAAGTTCTTCTCTCATATCCTTCCTCTCCGCAGCAAAAAAGCTGCCGCAGATGCGACAGCCTCATTTCTAAAAGATTCCCAGATTCAATACAGCGGCAATGATGATGAACAGCGCAACCAGAATCTTGGTTCCCGTCACCAGTCTGCCTTCCATGGAACGTCCCTTATTCCTTCCCCAGTACGTATCTGCCGCTCCGGCGATCGCTCCGAGTCCTGCGGACTTTCCTTCCTGTAATAAGATAATGACTGTCAACGCCAAACAAATCAGTATGAAAACAACGGTTAAAATCGTCTTTAAAATTGCCAAAATAATTCCCTCCTACGGTAATCAACTCACAACTTTAGCTATTATAGCATACTCCCCCCGCGTTTTCAACTGTTTTTTACGCTCTCCCGAAAGGCTCCGCCGGAGAAAACTGCGCCGTCTCGCCAAGCTCCTCCTCAATCCGCAGAAGCCGGTTATACTTTGCAGTGCGCTCCGCCCTGCACGGCGCGCCGGTTTTAATCTGCCCCGCATTCACCGCGACCGCAAGATCCGCGATAAACGCATCCTCCGTCTCCCCGGAACGGTGGGAGATCACCGTGTGATAACCGGCACACTGTGCCATCTCGATGGCGTCCAACGCCTCCGTCAGCGTGCCGATCTGATTCACCTTTATCAGCACCGCATTTCCTGCATTTAATTTGATGCCGCACTTAATCCGCTTGGGATTTGTGACAAACAGGTCATCGCCGACAAGCTGCATGCCATCTCCCAGACGTCCGGTCAGACTCTGCCAGCCCTCCCAGTCGTCTTCCTGCAGACCGTCCTCGATCGACACCAGTGGAAAACGCTTTGCCAGATCTTCGTAGAGCGCGATCATCTCCTTTGCATCCCTGCAGATTCCATTCTCCCCCGGGAAATGGTACATTCCCGTCTCTTCATTATATAATTCACTCGCTGCGGCATCCATCGCGTAGACCACATCTTTTCCGACCGTATAGCCCGCCTTTTCCACCGCTTTTCCCAGATACCGGAACACCTCACCGGCATCCGCAAGATCCGGCGCAAAGCCGCCTTCATCGCCGACCGCGGTCGCATATCCCTCCTCGTTTAAAATCTGGCGCAGGAAATGATATACCTCCGCGCCCATGCGCAGCGCTTCCCGATAGCTTTTGGCTCCGATGGGAAGGATCATAAATTCCTGAAAATCCAGTGAATTCTTCGCATGGACTCCGCCGTTTATGACATTCATCATGGGAACCGGCAGCCGCTTGGCGTTGCCTCCGCCAATATAGCGGTAAAGCGGCATATCGAGTGCCGCTGCCGCCGTCTTCGCGCAGGCGAGCGACACGCCTAAGATCGCATTCGCCCCAAGATTTCCTTTGTTGTCTGTCCCGTCCAGCTCGACCATTCTGCGGTCGATGAGTGCCTGATCCAAAACATTCATTCCAAGAAGCGCTTCCCGGATCTTTGTGTTGACGTGATCCACCACCTTCTTCGTGCCCAGTCCGAAATACTCCCTGTCGCCGTCCCGAAGCTCCACTGCCTCAAATCTTCCGGTGCTCGCTCCCGACGGAACCGATTCCCGCGCCGTAGTCTTTCTCCCCGTTGTCTCCGTCTCGGCGGTCACCCTCCACCTCCACGGTCGGATTGCCGCGGGAATCCAGAATCTCCCGCGCGTGTACCTCTGTAATTTTCATAGTAAGTGCCATAAAAAATCCCCTTTCGCGTAACATACTTCTGCATCATAGTATGTCCCGCAAAAGGGGAAAGTATTACTCGAGAATTCTTCCGTCCGTAGAGATAATGTCTACCTGCCACGGAATCATCTTACCGCTTGCCGCGAGTGCATTTTTCACCGCCTGCTCGATTCCTCCGCAGCACGGCACTTCCATGCGAACCACGGTAATGCTCTTAATATCGTTCTGCGCAATGATCTGGGTCAGCTTCTCCGAATAATCCACATCGTCTAACTTCGGACATCCGATCAGCGTGATGTGATTGCGGATATATTTTTTGTGGAAATTCGCATACGCATACGCTGTACAGTCTGCAGCCACCAGAAGCTTTGCTCCGTCAAAATACGGGGCGCGCACCGGAACCAGCTTGATCTGCACCGGCCACTGTGTCAGTTCCGACGTAAGTTCTTCCGCACTCTCCTCTGCGGCGGTCGGACAGACTGCCTGCTGCTCATGGCGGATCGTCTTCGCCTGGGTTCCCGGACATCCGCACGGAAGCGGCTGTGACGCTATCGCCTGCTGCGCTGCTTTCTTTCTCTTATTCTCCTCAACTGCCGCAGCATCATAAGCCGCCGCCTCACGCTCCACAAAATGAATCGCATCCATCGGACAGGTCGGCAGACAGTCGCCAAGTCCGTCGCAGTAATCGTCCCGCATCAGCTTGGCCTTGCCGTTTACAATACTGATGGCTCCCTCGTGGCAGGCGTTTGCACATGCTCCGCAGCCGTTGCACTTTTCTTCCTCAATCTCAATGACTCTTCGTAACATCATATCCTCCATTCTAACTCCGGCACGCATGCCGGAAATTCTCTCTTGACTTTTCTTCCACAGGATACTACAATAGCGTCAACATTTCTGTTGTTTTTACAACAAAAAGTCGAAAGGACGAAAAATAATGCAAACTTTCCAAGGATACGATGCCCTCTTGCAGGCTTCTCCCGTTTTTTATGATATTGCACCCGAAGAAATCCATGCCATGCTCGACTGTCTGTCGGCAAAGACCCTCTCCTATCCAAAGGGCAGCTTTCTCTTTCACTACGGCGACCATCTGGATTCTCTCGGTCTTGTGGTAGAAGGATGTGTGGATGTCATGAAGGAGGATTTCTGGGGCAACACAAATCTGATGACCCGCTGCCGCCCCGGAGACATCTTCGGAGAATCTTATGCCATCCGTACAAACTGTGCGCTGGAAGTCAGCCTCTACGCCGAGCAGAATTCCACTGTGCTCTACTTAAACGTCTCAAAAATGATGACGCTCTGCTCCCGCACATGTGAATTCCACAACCAGCTCACAAGAAATCTGCTCTCCGTTCTCGCCGAGCGCAATTTCCAGCTCGGACAGAAATTAGAGCACATGACCAAGCGGACCACCCGTGAAAAGCTTCTCTCCTATCTGTCGAGCGAGGCGCGCAGATCCGGAAGTTCGTCTTTTGATATTCCCTTTAACAGACAACAGCTCGCCGACTATCTCTCCGTAGACCGGAGCGCCATGTCGAACGAGCTGTGTCATCTAAGAGACGAGGGTCTCATTTCTTTTCAGAAGAACCACTTCACGGTGCAATTCCCTTCGTCTTGAGGAAATCCACCCAGATTCCGTATTTCGAGCCGTACAGATGCAGATTGTCAAACGTGAGATCCGCTCTTAAGTTTCCGTCTGCATCACATACGACATCATTCACATCAATGTAAAAAATAGTCTGATTATCCGCAAGTTCCGCAATTCTCATATTGCGTTCATTGATTCCCTGATTGTTAAAAATTTTGTCCGAGTCGGACTTGGCCTTTGCAACCCGCATGATACCCTGCACATAGATGATCGCATCGGGCTGGAGTTCTCTAAATTTCTGAACCGACTGCGCGTACTGCTCCATAAAACCGTCCAGGGTTCCTCTTCCCATCTCATTGATGCCGATCTGGAAATAAATTTTGCCAAACTGCCGTCTGGAAAGCGCATCCTCAAGCGTGGTCTTCTCCCCGTCCACCTCACAGAACTTTTCCGTCCACATATCGTAGATTCCAAGCCCTGTGGATGCGTAAAAGGTCGCATTGTTCAGCCCGCCGTAATCGCGCAGCCCCACAGTTCTCGAATCCCCGATAAAGACCGCGTCGTCGAACCAGTCGTCATCCACCATACAGAATTCCCGCGTGTGCGGCGCCTCTTCCGTCTCTGTCTCTCCGACCGTCTCCGTCCCGCCGGCAAGCTCAGTATCAGAGACACTCTCCCCCGGCAGCAGGATGGACGGCAGCTTTCCGTTCTCTCCTATGCCGCCCGGCGCACCCACATGACTCCACGGAAAAATTCCGTCATGCAGTCCGTCAAACACCAGGACGAAGTATGGTGTCGTTCGTATATCAACCGTATAATTCTTATATATTGTATCTTTCCCCAGATAGCCGACAACCGACAGCGCCGCCCACAAGATAAGCAGTGCGACCGTTACCGGACATTTCAAAAGCTTTCTCAAATCCATCCACCACACATTTAAAAATTAAAGTACAAAAACGGATTGTTTGCCGACACCGCCAGATAGTACATGCAAAGCCCGAAAATGCCGAGCAGTATCACCCTGCCGATCCATCTGCGCTCGATCAGCCGATAGCAGGTCTCCGGAAGCGGCGTTGCAAAGAGCACGCCCAGAAGAAACAGCGGTGCATAGTCATTCAGATATTTTAAATAATCCAGATGATTGATGACCCCTGCCGCATGCCCCGCAAACGGGAACAGCCGCGTCATATAAACACCAAGCTCCGACAGATCGGTGACCGCAAACGCCACCCAGCTGAGCGGAACAACAAACAATACATAAAGATGACCGATCACCCTGCTTTTATCCAGCAGGCGCAGCAGAAAGAGCTTTTCTACCAACAGGCAGCAAAGCAGAATCCCGCCCCAGATCAGGAAGTTATAATTCGCCCCGTGCCACAACGCGGTAAGGCTCCACACCACAAACAGATTGAAAAAGGTGCGCGCCTTTCCCTTCCGGTTGCCTCCCAGCGGAATGTATACATATTCCCTGAACCATCTGCCGAGCGTAATATGCCATCTGCGCCAGAATTCCGTGACTGATTTTGAAATGTAGGGATAGCGGAAGTTCACCGGGAGCTCAAATCCCAGCATCTTTCCGATTCCTCTCGCCATCATCGAATATCCCGCGAAGTCAAAATACAGCTGCAGTGAGTAAGCGAACGCTCCCATCCATGCAAGCTTTGTTGAGATGCTGTCGAACCCGATCATCCGGATACTGTTCCAGAGTGTGCCGATCCGGTCCGCAATCACGACTTTTGCTGCAAGTCCGATAATCAAGAGCTTCATTCCCTCTTCCAGCTGACGTGCCTTGATCGTGCGCTCTCTTCCCAATGCTACACGCACATCCGCATAATTTGTGATCGGTCCCGATATCAGCTGCGGAAACATGGTCAGATACGTTCCCAGCCGAAGCAGCGACTGTTCTGCCGGAATTCTTCCGCGGTACACATCAATCACGTACGCCATAATCTGAAACGTGTAAAAACTGATTCCAAGCGGAAGTCCGGATGCCAGACCACTGTACTTGAAGAAAAACAGCACGCCCAGATCATACCCGAGCGCAAGAAGCAATAAGCGTTTCTGTCTGATTCCCCGCCCGTCCGTATTCTTCCGGTACATCAAACGGGTCAGCGTGTAATTGACCAGAACGCACGCAAGGAGAATCGTAATATAACCCGCCTCGCCAATTGTATAAAAGACAATACTTCCCCCCAGCAATGTGACATTGCGGAACTTTTTCGGTGTAAGATAATATATCACTAAAAAAACCGGCAAAAACCGAAATAAAAACTCAAAACTGCTAAATAACATTCCACAGACTCTTTCTATCTGACTTCTATCTACTGTATCCCTATTTACTATACCTCATTATAGGCGAAATATTACAAAATGGTGAACTATTACTGAAAGTTTGTGAAATTGTATCATTTTTGTCATAAACGCTCTATTCTGTAATCTTTTCGTAACTATTTTGCCTCAAACAGCGCCTCGATCTCACCGATGAAATAGAGCGAACCAAACGCAACCGTGCGATGTGTTTCACCGAGCCGCCCTCTCTGAAAACAGGACGCAAAATCATCAGCTGATGCAGCTGTAATTCCTTTCCGCCGGATGCAATCCGCCAGGGCGTCCGCCTGCAGCGCCCGCTCGCACTCCACCGTGCAAGTTGTAAAATCAATGGCAAGCGGCAGCAATTCCCCGATCATTGTCTCATAATCCTTATCCGCCATCACGCCCATGATAAAATGAAACTTTTCTCCCGGGAAAAGCGCCACGAGGCTCTCTCTTAACGCTTCCACGCCGTTGCTGTTGTGTGCGCCGTCCACCAGCAGGAACGGTTTTTTTGAGAGGATTTCCATCCTGCCCTTCCATACGGTCTTAGCGATCCCCTGACAGACTGCGCGCCTTACGCCCTCTTCCCGCTCTTTTGTCCCGCCGCAGATCCACTCTGTATGTCTCCTGAAAAATGCCTCTGCACCAAGAAGCGCCGCGATGGCATTTTCATACTGATGAACGCCAAGCATGCGCATGGACAGATCACGGTAGGCACCAAACGAAAAATACTGTCTGCCGTCGCGGTAAGTCTGCTCTTTTATCTCCAAAGGGTCGATCAGCCGGAAATCTATAATTCCTTCCTCCCTGACCTTCGCCTCAAACACCGTCATGACTTCTGCCTCCTGGCTCTCAAGCACAAGCGAGGTGCCTTTTTTGATGATGCCCGTCTTTTCCGCAGCAATCTCAGCAAGCGTATTTCCAAGCACCGCCATGTGGTCATAGCCGATCTTTGTGATCACGGTTACATCCGGCACACCTACGGCATTGGTTGCGTCCAGCCTCCCGCCAAGTCCGGTCTCTAAGATCATGACATCGCATCGTTGTTCCTTAAAATAGAGGATTGCCATGGCAAGTGTAACGTCAAACATCGTCGGCTGCACGCCAAAATCCATCGCAAGAAGCTGCACGCCGATCCTCTGCGTATCCTCCTTAGAGATCATTTCCCCGTTTATCTGGATGCGTTCCCGAAAGTCCACAAGGTGCGGGGAGGTAAACATCCCGACGCGAAGTCCCGCCTCCCTTAAAATTGCGCAGAGAAAAGCAGAGACAGAACCTTTTCCGTTCGTCCCTGCTATGTGTATCAACGGAATCCCCGCCTGCGGACTGCCCAGCGCCTTTAACATGCGCCCGGCAACCTCCACTCCGGCAAGATTCCCGAATCTTCTGATCTGATTGATCTGATCTACTACTTCTTCATATGTCATCTGTGTCCCGCGTTCCTCTCCGGGCAGCAGCGACACACCCGCGTGTCTTACACTGCCATGATTACGCCGCCATCATTTGCATACATACTGCTGACACCGGCAGTATTTATGATAATGATTTTCTTGAAATTTGCAAGCTTTTCTATGCGGGCTTTTACCGCTGCGGCGCGCTCCGGGCAGTTGCAGTGCGCGATGGCAAGCACACGCTGTTCGCAGTCCTTCGTGCGCCCGATCATATCCTGCACCATTTTCTCAAGTGCCTTGTTCATTCCGCGCGCCTGACCGAGCTGGCAGATCATGCCCTCCTTTGTGGAACCCATCACCGGCTTGATATTGAGCGTATTGGCAATCAGCGCTTTCAGATTGGTCAGTCTTCCGTTCTTGCGCAGAGTCTCTAACGTCTCTAAGACAAAATAAGTATTCATGGAACTGATATACTCCTCCGTTCTGGCAACGACCTCCTCAAACGGAAAACCTGCCTCCTCGAACTCCTGCACCTTAAGACCGATAATCGTCTCCCCGATCGATGCAGACCTGGAGTTAAATACATAAATCTGCTTGTTCTCTCCCGGATGTTCCTCCTCGTAGAGGTTCCTGCCAAGCTCTGCACTGTTGTAGGAACCGCTCAGCTTCCCGGAAAGCGTCACCACATATACATGCTCTGCCTCTCCCTCATACGCCTGCATATACTGCTCCGGTGACGGGCAGGAGGACTTCGGTCCCGTGATGCTCTTCTTCACCCGGCGCAGAAAATCAAGCTGGTTAAATGTCTCATCATCCTTAATGCGGTAACCGTCCACCTCAAGTTCTAAGGACACCGTCTCAAAATGTCCGTCCTTCTTCAGTTCCTCCGGTAATTCCCCGCAGCTGTCCACAACAATCTTATACATGGCAATCCCTCCACCTGTTCTATGGTATGTGTTTAATGTTATCAATAAACCGTTAATATATTTTTCGTTTCTATCGCATGTAGTATTCAATACTATGTTACATTAACACAAAAACCATTTTTTGTATAGAGGTAATTTCTAAACTTTATCTAAATTATATCTTACGAAGCATTCTTTCTCACGAAGCGAGTGTAAAATATGCGGTCACAAGATCCTTTAACGCCTGCTGGTCAGCGCTGCCCATCAGCTCCCGCGCGGAATGCATGGCAAGAAGCGGGATTCCGATATCCACGGTCTTCACCGGAAGAAGCGCAGAAGCGATCGATCCAAGCGTACTTCCCCCCGGCATATCCGAGCGGTTCACAAACTTCTGGTACGCGATCTTCTCTTTCTCACAGATCTGCTGGATGATGGCAATCGCCTCGCAGTCTGTCGCATAGGACTGCGAACTCGCCTCCTTGATACAGAATCCTCTGCCGAGCACCGGCTTGTTGGTAAGATCCATTTTCCCTGCCTGGTTCGGATGGATGCCGTGTGCCACATCCACGGACAGCAGCATGCTGCGGTAGAGATCCTGCTCCGCCGTCTGTTCCCGTCCCAGCTCTTTTAAGATGCGGCGCAGCATGTCATGCAGCAGAATCGAACCGGCGCCCTGCTTCGTATGGCTTCCGATCTCCTCGTGGTCAAACAGTGCGATCAGGTTGATTCCCTCCATCCGCCTGGCATCAATCAGACCGGAGATGAGCGCCGCGCAGGAAGTCAGGTTATCCAGGCGCGGACTTGAGATAAAATCATCGTTGAGACCGATGAATTCCGGATTTTCCTTACAGTATACGGTCAGTTCAAAATCCAGAATGTCAGTCTTTTCCACAGACAGCTCGTCTGCCAGAAACGTAAGGAAATAATCCGCTTTTTTCTCCTCCTCCGGCAGCAGCGCAAAGACCGGCAGCATATCCGTCTGGCGGTTCAGCTCCACACCCTTGTTGACCTCGCGGTTCATGTGGATCGCCAGATTCGGAATGGTCAGAAGATTTTTTTCCGATACAAACTCCACAATCTTCGGGGCAAACGCGTCCCGTGTGCGCACTGCCACACGGCCGGCAATACCGAGCGGACGATCCAGCCAGGTATTTAAGATCGCGCCCCGTATACTTCCACATTCACCTGCGCGTAACCGCATGCCGTCACATCCGCCGACGGCTTGATGCGCAGGCACGGAAAATCCGTATGTGCTGCCGCCATCCGAATCTGCGGCGTCTTTGTCTCCTGCCAGCCTTCTCCCACCGTAAACGCGAACAGTGTGGTGTCATGATGATTTACATAATATCTTCCGTTTTTCTGCAGCTTCCACGGCTCATCATAGGGCAGTTCCAGAAATCCCGCGCTCTCCAGGCGCTCTTTGCAGGCGCGGACTGCCTGTACCGGCGACACACCTTTTTTCAGCAAATCAAATAAAAGTTCTGTCTCTTTCATGTCTATGTCCTCTTTTCTTCTTTATCTGTGACCCCTTCCGGGGCTGTTCTCTCAGCTTCCTATCATACCAGAAATCATATTGTGAAGCAAACCTTCCCAATCGGCTTTCTATTTGTCCCCAATCTGTGTTATACTACACAAAGGCAATGCGCCCCAATACTATATGACACGGAGAAGACTATGATTGCACTTTCCCTACCGGAAATTAAAGATTTTATGAATAAACTGCTGTGTACGGACACGTTCGGGCACTTTCTTCTAAAGGAAGCCGTCATCTTGGGCAGCGTCACCTGGAGCTTAGACGGCACGATCCAGCCCGATTTTTATTCATCAGATGAAGCCGATGCGCTCGGACTGACGGGACTTTCTTTTCAACCAGAAGGGTTACGGATTCATCACCGCTGAAGACGGCCACGATGTATTCGTACATTACTCAGGACTTAACATGGAGGGGTTCAAATCTCCTCTTCGCGTACAGTTCCTCCAGAGAACAGTATTCGATTCCAAGCGCCGGATCGGCATTCTGACGTCTGCTGTATGCCAGAATCCTGCAGCCGAATCCCTGCAGATTCTGTGCCACCTTCTGTCCGATTTTTCCCGTTCCGATGATACCGACGGTAAGATTACGAAGCTCCCTTCCGATCAGCCCGCCAAGCGAATAATCGTTGGCATTCCCGCGGAACAGTGCCTGCTTATAATTGCGAAGCGACATTAAAATCAGCATGACCGTATACTCGGCAACGCCGTCCGGATCGTAATAGCCGTTGCAGACGTGAACGCCATTGCTCTTCGCCGCATTCAGGTCAATATGGTCATACCCGATGGTACGTGTCGCAACGACGCGGATACGCCGCTTTGCAGTCTCCTCAATCAATGCGGCGTCCATCTTTGTATCTCCAAGAATCGTAATGCCGTCCGCTCCCTCGGCACGATCAATGTTGTCCTGTGTCATCGGCCCCTGCACCAGTGTAATCTCTATCTGCTCCTGCTGTGCTGCGGCAAGCAGGTAATCTTTTTCATCCGGTCTCACTTCATAAGCTGTGATTTTCATGGGTATCCTCTCTTTCAAGCATTCTGCACTATTTTCTAAAATGTGTTCACCGTGAACACGTTGTTATAGAATTATCATAAATTGCTCCGGTCTGCAAGCCGATGCTTTAAAGGGATGAATAATCCTTGTCATTTTTTTTTTCCTTGCATAACAGAAAATATTGTGCCAAAATCAAAACAACAGACACTGACCCGGACAGGAGGTTCATGATGGAGCAGCCGATTTTATCTTTTCTTACCGCATATTTTTCTGACCTGCATATCCAGTGCAGACTGACCGACCGCAAACAGTTAGAACTGGCGGATCTGGATCTCGGACTGCGCAACAGTATCCTGATGCAGGAAGCCGATGCGCAAAAACAGGCGCCATTTCCATTTGTGCAGAACACCATCTATTTTATTGTAGATTATTACGAGTGTAATTATTCTTTTTTCCGTCTGCCGGATAAAAGTGCCTTCCTGTTCGTCGGGCCTTTTCTCTGGAGAGAATTTGAGCGCTCCCAGATTCTGTCACTTATGAACCGGCTGGATATTCCGACAGAACTTTTTCCACAGCTGCAGGAATATTATCACGCCCTGCCGCTGATCGCGGACAAAGCCTCCATGACAGCCCTGCTGCGCCACGTCTATCAGACGCTGGATGCCGACGCGGATGTATCCGTACAGACCCTGCATTTGAAAGATCTCGAGACCAGAGAATCCTTTTTGGAAAAGCACCAGTTTGTCGTACCGGAGGACCCGGTCTTAAGCATGCACCTTCTTGAAGAGCGCTACCATATCGAGGATGAGCTGCTCGACGCCATCTCTCACGGCAACAGCGCCCGTGCCCTCTCCTTCATGGAGGCTCTCGGGAACCTGCGCTTTGTCCCCCGCACGGAGGACGCACTCCGCAACCGCAAGAACCTGATTCTGACCCTCAACACGCTGTTGCGGAGAAAAGCGTACGAAACGGGCGTCCACCCGTTTTATATCGACGCCGTCTCCGGCAACTTTGCGCGCATGATCGAGAGCATCCAATCCGTGGAAGAAATCAACGATCTCATATCCTACATGGTTCAAAGTTACTGTCAGCTCGTGGAACAGCGAAGCATGAGTTCGTATTCCGATCCGATCCGCCAGATTCTCGTCACCATAGACGCCTCACTGACCGGGGACTTAAGCCTGAAACGTTTTGCCAACGAGCTGTTTTTGAATACAAGCTACCTGTCCACGCTGTTCAAAAAGGAAGTCGGCATGACGCTGACGGACTACGTCAACGCCAACCGCATCGAATACGCCAAGAAGCTGCTACGCAGTACCCTCCTGCCGGTGCAGGATGTTGCGGCAGCCTGCGGCATCCCCGACGTCCACTATTTCACACGGCTCTTCCGGCGCATCACAGGCATGACGCCCCGCGAGTGGGGAGACGCTAAAAGTGTACTATAAGCATGTAGATACATTATGTATGTATCCGCATGCTTATTTTTATTATAATAAAAGGCGGATAAGGCTAGTGCGGTGGGACATAGCTCCCGTTTTTTAGAGTTTATTCCGCCTCTTATTATAAGCATTCGTTTAAACAGGTTGGATTAAATACATCCGTGTAACGAACAAGTCTGAATGGTAATAAGTCTGGCGGAGAAAAGGAGGATTTGCATGAAACAAATAGTAAGTGTAGGAATCGATGTATCAAAAGGGAAAAGCACTGTCTGTGCCATGATACATCCTAATACGATTATTAAGGAATCGTTTGAAGTTTTGCATACCGTAGAAGAAATGTCAATGTTAGCTGATTACATCGGATCACTTGATGGAGAAATTCGTATTGTAATGGAATCAACAGGGCATTATCATCTTCCGGTTGCACAATTTCTGTATCAAAAGGCTTTTTGTATGTGTTGAAAATGCATATATTATACGACAATTTTCACGCATTATGCTGCATGGCGCAAAAACAGATCCGCTTGATGCAAAAAAAAATTAGCAAAGTACGGTTTGGCATACTGGAGTGAACTGAAACCATATAAATTTCATCCAAGCTGCTACACAGAATTAAGTCTATTATCCAAGCAGTATCAGACATACATAAAGCTTTTGATTGCTGCTAAACAGAATGTAATACATTTGATGGATGAGATGCTTCCTGGTTTCAAAGAAGCGCTGGATACAGCAAGCAGTGTTCAATTCTCAAAAAGTGAAATATGTGGATTTTGCCAAAGAATTCTATCATGTTGATATGATAAAAAGCATGGGAAAAAAATTTTTTCGAGAGAATTATAAGCAATGGTGTAAAGAAAAAAGGATACCGTTTCCAATCAGAAAAAGGCAGACGAGCTTTTCACTTGGCGGAAGACGGTATCCCTACACTACCAACAGAGTTCCCTTCAACCAGACTCTGTATGGAAGTAGCAACAGAGCAAGTAAGCCAATTAGGTTATGCTCTAGAACAAATATTATCACAAATGCAAAATCTTGCAAAGACTTTACCAGAATATCAAACGATACGCCAAATGGGAGGCATGGGTGAAAAGTTATGTGTAAGGTTTATAGCTGACATTGGAGACGTTCGACGTTTCCATAATGGCAAAGCATTAGTTGCTTATGCGGGAATTGATGCTCCGCCTTATCAATCAGGACAATATACCGGCACCAAACGTAGAATAAGCAAACGCGGAAACAGTGCATTAAGGAAAACCGGTTATGAGGTTATGAAAAGTCTGAAATCCCATCCGCCCAAAACAGATACTCGTGTCTATGATTTTATAATTAAAAAGAGAATGAAGGAAAAGTAAGAAACAAGCCAAAATAGCCGGTTTAAATAAGTTTTTGCAAATCTATTATGCAAGAGTAATGGAAATATATAAGAATATAGTATAGTTGCATAAGAAAAAAGCCTGAATAATCAGGCCTATTTCTTATGCAAAAAAATCAAAAATTGTGTTGACATCTCTTAACAGGTCTAAAAAGTCCGCCCGATTCCCGCCGCCGGTTGGCAGTCCGGAACCGTGCAGGTACAGATTTTTTTAAATCTCTGCCCACCACATTCCATGCCCCGGTCTTTTAAGCTTCTATCTTAGTCTACTCTCTTAATCTTATTGAGCTGTGCGTTGAGTCCGAGAAGATCTTCTTTCTTCCACTCAACCTTCGGTCCTGCCGCACCCATCAGGTTGATCATACGGATGACGGTAAATCCACCCAGCATTTCCAGCATCTTCGGGTTTGCCATTGCTCCTGCTGCAGGATTTCCGTCATTTTTTCCATCACCCTGACTCATTCCCGCCGCAACTTTTGACATCAGTCCCATGAAGAGTGCTTTTCCCTCTTCGGACTTTATGACGTCAGAAAGTCTGTCATTCAGTGAATAATATCCTTCCGGCTCTGTGATGTCGAACCAGTTGAGGATTGCGCCGCTCTCTTTCAGACTGTACTCCTCGTTGAAGGTATCCACCTTGCGGATGTGGCTCTCATCCTTATACTCTCCGGCAACAGCCACCAGGGTGGATTCTCCGACATTCGGTACCTCAAAGTGGAAGAAATGATCCTCCGCCTGAAGCTTTCCTGCACTCTTGCCGTTGACAAACAGCTCTACCCCGGAAGATTGGAATATACAGTTACCTTTGTGGTATCTTCCACGCGGTCTACATAGCGTTTTCCGCACAGATGTACAAACGGCTCATCAGACAGCCATGCCTTGTATGCATAGAAGGAATCTTTCTTGTACTTGCGGTCGAAAGTTACCAGTCCCTTGTGGTTCTGACCGTTCTCACCGCCCTCGTTTCTCGCATCTGCACCGAAATCGAACATGTTCCATACATGCGTTGCCCAGATATACTTTCTGGTGAAGAGCTGCTTGATCATCTCCTCATGATAGTATGCCTGATACTCCTCGGTGTAATCGCCCTGCTTCGGATCAGAGGTATGCCAGTTCAGCGCCTCACATCCGTACTCGCTCATTCCAATCGGGATATTCGGGAACTCTTTGTGGAAGTTGTCCATCCACGGTCCGTTCATGGATACGTCTCCGCCGTACCATCCGAAGTAATGGTTGTAAGAGATCACATCCGGAATCTGAATGTACGGATCGTGAATATCACACATGGATACCACCGCGATCGTGGTCAGTCTCGTGTGATCCATCTCATGAACCATGTCATTTAAGATTCTGTGGTTCTCAAGCAGATCCTCATCCGAGCTTCCTGCCATCGTGATCTCGTTGGAAAGCCCCCAAACCACGATACTCGGGTGATTGTAATTCTGAACAACCAGCTCTTTCATCTGGGAAATGGTATTCTCACGTCCGTTCGGCATGTGAGAGGAAATGTACGGAATCTCAGCCCAGATTACAAGACCTCTCTCATCGCACAGATCGTAAAAATACTGATCGTGCTGGTAGTGAGCCAGGCGGATCGTTGTAGCACCGAGCTCGCAGATTAAGTCAATATCCTCTCTGTGATGCTCCGGAAGCAGCGCATTACCGATTCCCCATCTGTCCTGATGACGGGATACACCGCGCAGCGGATATTCCTCTCCGTTTAAGATAAATCCTCTCTCCGGATCAATCTCAAAGGTACGGCATCCGAAACGTGTGCTTACCGCATCAACGGTCTCCTCTCCGGATACAAGCGCCACCTCTGCGGTGTACAGATACGGATCTTTCTTTCCGTTCCACAGATGAACTGCCGGGATTGTAAGTACAGCCTTTGTCTCGCCGGCTGCGGTCTCTGTCTTTGCAACCTCTTTGCCCTCTGCATCTTTTACGGTATATACAAGCTTCTGGTCTGCAGCTGCATTCGTCAGGAATACCTCTACCTCCACGCTGGCATCCGCGCCCTTGATCTCCGGTGTCACCTTAATGCCAGGTCCGCCGTAGTAGTCCAGATCAAAATGGGACTTATTTACCGCAATGATATTGACGTCACGGTAAAGTCCGCCGTAGAATGTGAAATCTGCATTCTGCGGATATACTCTGTCGTTTACGCCATTCTCCACAGCGATCACAATCAGGTTCTCTTCTTCTGTGAGCTCTTTTGTGATGTCTACACGCCAGGTGGAATATCCTCCGTCGTGATGTGCCACTGCCTTGCCGTTCACATAGACGTCTGCGGAAGCGTTTGCTCCTCTTAACTCCAGATAATAGCAGTCTGCCTCCGGCAGTTCGCTCTTCTTTAACTGTTTTGCATAATAACAGGTTCCGCGATAATAATCGTTGCCGCCGTCCTGTCCGTCAATCTCATTCCAGGAATGTGGAAGTGTTACCCAGTACCACTTCTCCGGCATCTCCTTCGGCACTTCTGTGGCTTCCTTGGTAAATGCCCATTTCGTATTAAAATTGATTACTTCTCTCATGTGTCGCATCCCTCCATAAAAAGTATCGTCAACATTCATCTGTCTGCATCGTAACACAGAACCGCACTTTTTTCTTTAGATAGTTTTTGGCAAAAATGGCACAATATTTAGCATTCTACCTTTATTTTGAAAAACAAGTTCAATTCTTTGCCTGATATTTCAGGATCAATACGGAAAAAACCAGAATGCCCACGCACGGAATCAGATTGCAGAACATTCCGGTCACAAGCCCCACACGATCAGCAATCACACCGATCAGCCACGGCATCACGATCGCGCCAATCCCTGCCACCGGCAGCATCACACCGAGACTCGTTGCATTCATCTCCCTGCCGGCTCCCGCCACGGCGATCGGATTGACCCCTGCCATGGCGAATGCAAAGGCGAACAGCATGGCGATGGCTCCCGCCGGATGCTGCATGTATACAAGCCCGCAGTACAGCACGCTGCAGCAGCCGCCCATCCACGCAAGCGTGCGAAAAATATGATGCACCGGAAAAACGAACGCGATCAGAAGTCTGGCGATCAGAGTCGCCCCCCACATCACCGTTACCGTGTATGCCGCAAAGGAACCCGAGAGGATTCCCATGTCTTTATAGTATGTCACGAGCCATCCCGTCACACTCGTCTCCGCCGCATTCTGGCAGAATAAAAGCCCGGTAATCAGCCAGAATTTCGGATCCTTCAAAAATGCAAACGAGATCTTTCCCCGTTCGCCGTTCTTCTCTTTGACCGCGCCCGGAAGTCCCGCCGTCAAAAATATCATCCACAAAAGCAGCCCCGTCACCGCCACTCCCACCATCGGCAGAGTGTCGTTGATTTCAAGAAGCGACGCCGCAAGAAACGGACACAGCAGCGCACCACTCGCATAGCAGGCATGTAGTATGTTCATGCCGCGTGTGCGATCGGCACTATTGTCTTTTACAAGGATTGTGCAATTATTGAGTGCCCCTCCCTTTGCAAATCCGACCAACAGAAATGCCGCCATCAACACGGCCGGCATTCCAGTCACCGCCATCAGAAAGTACCCTAGGAAATAACCGCTGCAGAGAAGAAGCACTGTATTCTTCACTCCGATTTTCTGCGGCAGAATACCCGCCGCAAAGGACGCCGCCATGTTTCCAATGCTCATCAGTCCGAGCATCGTACCCGTCATGCCATAGTCAAATTCATATTTTCCCTGCAGAATACTTACAATAATCCCGCTCGATATTGCGCAGATACCGCTCAAAAAGAATGTAATATAGCCGGTGTTGCGCCATCTTCTGCCCCAGTCCGTTGTATGATTCATCTGTACCTTCTCCCCTATAACCACTTACAGAGAGCCGCAATACGGCTCTCTGTAACAATACTTCCTGTGTTCCTGCTAAATGTTTATCTGTTTTTACCCGCACCGAACTTGTCGAGAATCGAACCGTCCGAAAACTTACGGATGTATCCAATCAGCTCGTCCGATACGCTGACGATGTGCGCTTTTACGCCATCGCACTCCTTCACCACGCCGCGGAGACGTCCCATATTATCTGTGGTGACCTCTGCGCTCTTCGCATTCTCATCTGCCGAAGCCGTAAGGGAAGTGACCCCGTTCTCAATGACGCTCTTGTGATTCTCAAGATCGCCGACCTCCGTGCCGATTCCGCCGATAGCATCTCCGACCTGTTCGATTTCTCGGTTCAATGATTTGAAGATCTCCTCCGTGTCATGAATCTTCTCATTCTGTCTGGAAAATGCCTCCGATACCTGCTCGGTAATCTGAACGCTGTTGCTTGAATTATCCAGCAGGACATTCACGACATGGTTAATCTGCTCTGTGGACTCTCTGGACTGATCCGCCAGTGTCCGGATCTCCTCCGCGACCACAGCGAATCCCTTACCGTGCTCCCCTGCTCTGGCAGCCTCGATGCTCGCATTAAGGGCCAGAAGGTTGGTCTGGCTTGAAATTCCCGCAATGATCTCAGTCGCCGTCCGGATCTGCTGCGCGGACTGATTCGTCAGATCTGTCTGCTTTCTGACATTCTCGATCGCAACGCCGCTCTCCTCACTGATGGCAATCAGCTCCTGCATAATCTGCTCCGCCGAACGGTTATATTCACGCATGGCCTGCGCACTCTTCGTCAGATCCTCAATATTGGAAGAAATATGATCGATCGACACGCTGATCGCGTCCACCTTTTCCTTCATATCCGCCGTCTCAGACGCCTGGGACACCGTATTGCCGGTGATCGTATCGACAGCATCTGCCGTCTGATCCATCGACTCCGACATTTCCGAGAAAATCTGCTGGAAATCACCGGATACCCCTTCGAGCTCATCCACAGCCTTGCGGATTCCTCCAAGCACCAGCTCAATCGATGAAACGGACGTCTCGATGGAACGCACCATCTCCCCGATGCCGTCTTCACGGTCTGCCAGCTTTTTCGCCTTTTCCGCAACTTTTGTATTCTCCGATACCTTTCCGTTAATCACGGATCGGATCTGATCCAGAATCGACTTGATCACCATGAAGATTCCGCCGAACACGGCAGCCACGATCACGCAGATCAGAATCATCGCCATGACTGTTCCGATCACTCCGCTTTCCAATAATTTTAAAATGATCAGAAACGCCACCAGCACAATGGCAAGAAAGCCGGCAAGCGGTGCCATCACTTTCCCCCACATCTCATTTTTCTTCGTATCTTCCACGCAAATCCCTCCGCTTTCGTATGGTAATGTATAACACTTGCCTTCATTGTACCATAATTACCGCAAAATACAAACAGCTTTTACGGCTGCCCCATGGCAAGCTTTGCCTTCACGATACGCGTCACGGATTCATTGATCCGCTCCTCGGTGATCGTTCCGTCATTCACCGCATTCAGAATTCCTGTATAGGCGGTATTGTAGTCCGCCGGCATCAAAATCATGTCTGCCCCGGCTGTAACTGCCAGAACCGCCGCCTTGTCCGAATTGTAGAATCCGGTGATCGCTTCCATATTCATGGCGTCCGTAATGACAATTCCGTTATATCCCATCTGTCCGCGAAGCACATCGGTAATCAGCACCTTCGACAGCGTAGCCGGCGCATTGTCTCCAGTCACATTCGGAGCCGAGATATGTCCGACCATCACAAAATTCACGCCGCCGTCAATCGCACTCTGGAACGGGACGAGTTCTTCCGCCATCAGTTCCTCCAGGGTCTTGTCCGTGGACACCGCCCCGTCATGAGAATCTCCGGAAGTGCCGCCGTGTCCCGGGAAATGCTTGACCATACCGTACACTCCCGCCGCGGAAAGTCCCTGCAGTTCAGACGTCACCATTCCCGCGACCGTCTGCGCGTCCGACCCGAACGAGCGCTGTCCGATCACCTGATTGTCCGGGTTGGTAAGGACATCCGCCACCGGCGCGAAATCCACATTGAATCCGAGTGCCGCAAGATAGCTGCCGATCGTGCTTCCCGCATTGTATGCATTCTGCACATCCCCGCTCGCTCCTATATCGCTCATATTGCCGACGTCCGTCACCCCGAAGGCATCATTGCCGGCGATGCGCGCGACACTGCCGCCCTCTTCGTCCACACATAAAAATACCGGAAGTCCGGTGCGCTCCCTTGCAATCTCCTGCATATTGGAGAGCATGGTGGTCGTCTGCTCCGGGTCGGTGAGGTTGTCTGCCATATACACAATTCCGCCCACCGGACGGCTCTGATAAGCTTCCTTTGTGGTGTCCCCCGCAGCCGTCACACCGCTTGCATATCCGGTCAGCGCATTCGGCGTAATCACAAACATCTGCGCGATCTTATCCTCAAGTGTCATCTGGGACACAAGCTGCGCCGCCTGCTCCTCCACCGGATCGGTCTGTACTTCCGTCTGTGGCTGCTCCGTTACTTCCTCCGTCACCGCGACATTCTCTCCCGGCAGCTCGGTTCCGTCGGTACCTGCATTCTGTCCGTCTCCCTTTGGCAGCAGGCGTCCCACAAGAAATACTCCTCCCGCGGCTAACACGAGCAGGATCAGCACGACTATCACACACACAATGACCGCACTTTTCGTATCTTTCTGTCTTCTCTGACGTCTCTCTTCCTGATTCATATGCTTCCTCTTTCCAGGTGTTCTCTTTTTCTATGGTCTGATTATAGCAAATCTTTTCCGGAACCGGAAGAGCTATTTTTCCCTTAAGCCTGCACCGGCACCGTGGATACCACCAGACTCATCTCTCCCTGCATCTCCACCTCGCCGAATCCGCACGGTAAAATAAAGTGATCTCCTTTTTTCACCGGCTGGCCGTTGACGATACCACCGCCTTCCAGTACCGACATCAGCAGGAATGGATGATTCTGTGCAAAACTGCATGTTCCGTTGACATCCAGCTTGTAAATCTGATAGTATCCGCAGGCGTACAGCTCGTTCAGCCGGTTCTCCGGCAGTCCGAGTGCAGACGTTACACTGTCCTCGACGGATTTCGCCGGAACGGTGATCACGTCGATGCTCTTCTCAATGTGAAGCTCTCTCGGCTTGCCGTTCTGCAGTCTGTCATAATCGTACACACGGTAGGTAATATCGCTGTTCTGCTGTGTCTCCAGGATCAGAAGCCCGCCCTTGATGGCGTGGACGGTTCCCGGATCAATCTGGATAAAATCTCCCTTTTTCACCGGAATCTCGCGGATAAATTCGCTCCAGCGTCCCTCGTGGATCATGGAGGCAAGCTCCTCCTTCGTCTTCGCATTGTGACCGATCACGAGCGTGGCGTTCTCGGGCGCATCCATGATGTACCAGCACTCCGTCTTGCCGAAAGAACCGTTTTCATGTTCCTTTGCATAGGCGTCATCCGGGTGTACCTGAATACTCAGATCCGCCTTCGCATCGATGATCTTTGTCAGAAGCGGGAAGCGGTCGTAGGCGAGGTTCCCAAATACCTCCGGGTGCTCCTCCCACACTTTTGACAGCTTCATGCCGGCGTACACACCGTTCCTGATGCTGCCGTCGCCGTTCGGATGTGCGGAGATGCCCCAGCACTCGCCGATGTCGTCACCCTCCACCGGATAGCCGAACTCCGTTCTAAGCCGGGTACCGCCCCAGATATTGTGCGTGCACACCGGATCTAAAAATAAGATTTCTTTTGTTGTCTGATTCATTGTCAACATCCTGAAATGTCCAGAGGAAATATCCGATAACCGGCATTCCTCGTTAATCGCACGCTGTACCGCTCCAAGATACGCATCCAGAAACGTAATCCTCTCTCTGTCGTGCACCTGTCCGTCTGCGGAAATATTGTCAAGATCCGACATCCCGTTTTCCGTAATATAAAGCGGCAGTCTGTAACGCTCGGTAAGGAAACGGATGCCATAGTAAAGTGCCTCCGGTGTCACCGGCCAGCCGGTTCCTGTCTTTGCTGTGCCCGGTGCACGATCCACATACTCCGGGTCTCCATCCGCTCCACAGCGGATCATGTAACCGTTGTAAATATTCTGTCCCACGAAATCAAGTGGCTGATGAATCAGCTGCATGTCTTCTTCGGTAATCTCCGGAAGATAGTCTGCAAACTTCTCCAGCCCCTCTTTCGGATACTCTCCTAAAAATACCGGATCGGAAAACCATGCCACATTCCAGGTCCAGTTATCCATCGGATTTTCAAATCCAAAGTACACTTTCTTTGCTGCTGCGATATCATCGGCACTCTCTGTCGCCGGATATGCAACGCCACAAGTCGGAGCATATCCAACCCGTATCTTCTGTTTTGCATATTTGCGCAGATTGATCACTGCCTGACCATGTGCTTTCATCAGATTGTGTGCCATCTGAAAGGTCTCTGGAACAGAATACTGCATTCCCGGTGCATGTACCCCGCTTAAGTGTCCCAGTCCAATCGCACACTGCGG
>VOFE01000283.1_pt1 | contig 22001 bp, 22 predicted proteins | sample 5384071 | NCBI WGS metagenome assembly VOFE01 (sample SAMN12384724, study PRJNA508395) | human gut metagenome | isolation source: healthy gut D | host: Homo sapiens
CAATGTGGCCGGAGATCCTGGCGCTCTGACGGCGCTGCTGGACGCAGGAGGCCCCTTTGACCTGGCCCTGATCAACATCGTAGCCGGCGTCATTCTGGCTCTGACGCCCTCCCTGGGCCGTCTCCTCCGTCCTGGCGGGCTGGTCATCTGCTCCGGCATTTTGGACAGCCGCCTGGAAGAGGTCCGGGCCTGCCTCCAGGCCCACGGCTTTCGGATTCTGGAGACCCGAAGCCAGGAGGAATGGCGCTGCCTCACCGCCCGGCAGGAGGAGGCGTCCACATGAAAATGTTCTCCTATCACACCAAAATGCGGCTGCGCAAGGCCTTGCGGATTCTGGGCGTCCTGTCTCTGACATGCCTCGTCCTTTGGATCTGCTGGCTGGTGTGGCTGCAGCGGTATGTGGTCTTCACCCGGGACGGGGTCACCTTTGATTTTGAGCGCTCCACCCCTGCGCCTGGAGGGCAAGGAGTCCGGTCCCCAGGAGACGGAAGCGACCACTGCCGTGGAAATCCTCTTTCAGGACGCTCCCCAGGAGGCCCAGAACCTATCCCCGCTGTATGGCGTGTATGTAGATACCGACCTGCTCCAGGCAGGACCGGAAGCCCTCATCGGGCAGCTGAACGCCCTGGAGCCGGGAACGGCTGTGCTCCTGGACGTGAAGAGCAAATTTGGGAATTTCTACTACACCACCAGCCTCAGTGGCGCCACCCAATCCGACACCATTGACAGTGGGGCCATGGACCGCTTGATTCACACCCTCAAGGAGCAGGGCTGCTACCTGATCGCCCGCCTTCCGGCCTTCCGGGACTCTGCCTTTGCCCAGTCCAACCCCACCGCCGGGCTGGCCCTTTCCTCCGGCGCGCTGTGGACCGACGACGAGCAATGCTACTGGCTGGATCCCGCCAGCCAGACCGTGATGGCCAATCTGATGCAAATCTGCCGGGAGCTCCAGGAAACGGGCTTTGACGAGGTGGTGTTCACCGACTTCCGCATCCCCGACAGCGGCTCCATCGTCTACAGCGCCGCCGCCTCAAAAGATGAGATCCTGCGGCAGGCCGCCCGGCAGCTGGCTTCCTGCGCCGGACAGGGCTTTACCGTCTCCTTCGCCGGTTCCCCAGACTTCCCCCTGCCCGCCGGGCAGACCCGGTTGTATCTGGAGAACGTCGCCCCGGAGCAGGCCGCAGCCACGGCGGAGAAGACTTCCGCATCCGACGCCAGTACGCAAGTGGTCTTCCTCACCACCAGCCGGGACACCCGATTTGACGCATACGGCGTTCTGCGCCGTTTAGAGTGACGGAAAAGCCCCTGGAATCCCTTCCAATCTCCCCCATTCTTCCAATTTCCGGCCAATTTGCAGTGGCTGCCAGCGGGGCACAGTGTGCGCCCCTACGCCGGCCGACGGTGGCAGGGATATGCCATAAATCAGGGCCTGTTGCAAACGCGAAAGTTTGCAACAGGCCCCTGTGTTTCTCGTTATGCTTCCATCTGTTTGCCTAAAAATCCGGCCACGGTCTGCACCAACTTCTGGTCTCCTCTGCAGGAGGCGTCTCCTCCTCATCCATAAGGAGCATCACGCAGCCCATCAGGTCTCCCTGGGCCACAATGGGCGCGGCCGCGCCCAGATAGTACTTTTCAGAACCTTCCACCGCCCGGAGCTTTACGTTGCCGGGGCTGTAGCGGTAGCTCTTCCGCTGCTCCATCAGGTTCTCCAGGTCCGCAGAATTCCGCCGGTCCACCAGCTCCCCGGCGGGGCGCGCCGGACAGGGCAATGATGGAATCCCGGTCTGACACGGCTGCAATCCGCCCGGTGTTTTTCCCAATGGACTCACAGATCTGGGAGGCAAAATCCTGGAGATCCCCCATAGGCGAATACTTCCTGAAAATGACCCCGCCATCCTTCTCTGTGTAAATCTCCAGAGGATCTCCCTCTCGGATGCGGAGCGTGCGGCGAATTTCCTTCGGTATCACCACCCGCCCCAAATCGTCAATGCGACGGACTATGCCTGTTGCTTTCATACCAATTCTCCTTCTAAACGGGCAGCATCGCCGCCCCGGCTTTCTGTGTCGAGGCTATTATTTGTCAGAGAAGAAGAATTATGTATCTGCGGCCAAACAATGGGGTCCTATGCCAATTTTGGAGGCTCTTCAGCTGGAAGCGCCATACAAATCAGGAAATATAATCCTGTCAGCCGGGTATCTATGCCTTTGTTGCGGCTCTTGAAGCAAATTGTGTTCGGCGGAACGGTGAACGCCGAGACCTACCACCACTCCCAGGAGTATTTCTTTTATATCACGCTGGGTGTGCCCTTTTATATGTTTGGGCAGGCCATGAATCCCATCATCCGTGCCGACGGCAATCCTCGGTTTGCCATGGTGTCCACCCTTGCGGGTGCGGCGCTGAACATCATTCTGGACCCCATCTTCATTTTCGGCTTCCGCTGGGGCATGATGGGCGCAGCCGTTGCCACGGTCATCGGTCAGGTGGCAACGGCAGCACTTGCCGTGTGGTATCTGCTGAACATGAAGATCATTCGCCCTGAAAAGGGTGACTACCGGCTGAAGGGCTCCATCTGCGGCCGTACCCTGACCCTTGGCATGACCAGCTTTCTGTCCCAGATCAGCCTTGTGGCGATTTTTTTGACATTCCTGATTTGTCTGGCGGTTATTCTCTATACCTACCGGACGTTAAAGTCTGGCTGCGTGAAACAGCAAAAACAATAAACGGCATGGTATGAGTCGCTCTTGATTGGAAAACAGGCAAAGGGTCTGATGGATCGTTGAAGGCAATTCCTCAATCCCCGGAGCAGATTTTCCGCCCAAGCTCCAAAATCCATTCCGCCTCTTCCGATGGAGTGACATGCTCCAAATTGTTGATCCAGTCCCGCAAGCGTGGGTCGCTGCCACAAAAAAACTGCTTGGTGTTCTTCATAATGGCCATCCCTTCCAGACTTAATAATCCAGACCGTAGTCCGCTTCAAATTCTTCCGCATACTGTCCATAGTAGCCCCGGTCCGTAAAGACATAGGGAGAATTCTCTTTCCCCAGCACCATCTCTGGCAGGTTGATCAGCAGGAAACACAGGCCAAACATGGCCACCACGGCCATAACCCACTGGATTAGCGAAGGCCGGGGCTTCGATTTGAAGAGTTCAATGGCCAACCCGATCACAATGGGGAGAAATCCGAACAGAGAGGTGATCAGGCCGGGGAATACAGGGTGTTCATCCCATAGGGGCCGAACGTCTCCATAGAACTGATTCCGATCTTGACATGAATCACCACCTCAAAGGCGGAAAACAGCATGATGGCAATTCCAGCGGGCTTTCGGAAGCCCCAGACTCTCAGGACGATACAGCCCAGCACCACACCGCCAAAATTGGTGATCATGTCCGTCAGGCGGTTCATGGGGTAACGGCTGAGGATGCCGGAGCCGTGGCTGAAGTTGTAGGAATAGTGCAGACCGCCGGGCAGTACCCACTCCTCCAATACGTGAAGCACCAGCACAACGACCGCTAACGTGCACAGGATGTTCAGCTTTGACCATGTCTTACGGTTCTTGTACACCAGCCAGATCAGCCAAATTCCGATGCCGGCCATGACATAAAGCCAGATAGAAAGCCAGCCTTGCAAAATTGTTTCCATGAGAAGACCTCCAAAAATATTCTGGGACGATTGTATCACTTGCAGCTTTGTGATACAATAGTCCCAGAACTTATGAAACAGGAGGCCGCAAAGTTGTACCATATCCAGAAAGACATTCGGGCTCAGAAGTCCGCAAAGCTGATTGGCGAAGGGATGCTGAAATGTCTGGGAGAGAAACGGTTTGAGGAAATCTCTGTTTCGGATGTTCAGAGAGCATCTTCCGTAGGCCGCTCTACGTTTTACCGCCTGTTTGATAACACGGCTGATGTGCTGGCATATTTGTGCGACGGTATTTTTGAGCAGGCCAATCGGGAGTATGCGGAGCTCTGTAAGCTGACCGCCGATGAGACCACCTTGCGCTTTATCCGCATCTGGATGGAGCATCAGGCACTGCTGCAAGCGATTGTGGACTCTGGACGAACGGAATTTCTCCATGCGGCGCATATGAAATATCTGGCGCCAAACACCACATTTTTCCCGGGAACCGAATCTATGGACCGCATTCAGGTGGAATATTTGATGACGACACTCACCTCCTGCATCGCTGCCTTTTTGAGCGTCTGGGTCAAAAGCGGCGGGAAGGAAACCGCTGAGCAGCTTCAAACCCGCATCAAAATCTGCTTTCACATGCTGGGGCTGATCTTCGAAGAAAAGAGCGGAAGCCCTCATGCCATCAGTCAAATCTGACATCATCCTGGTCAAAGAAATCTTGTCCTGATTGGCGTACTGATTCCTAAGCAAAAACTCCCTGGCTGCAACCGGCCAGGGAGCTTTTACAGGAAACGGCTGTTTGGATTTATGTCCAAGCATCCCCATGTTCTACAGGACATTCCATCGCCGCTTCTACGCTGCTTGCAAAACCCCAGAGAAGTACACTCCCGTCCGCTCGGCCATGCCGTTCAGCCAGGACGGGATGAACAGACTTTTTACAGTCTCGTCGTCATAAAGTTGCTGGTAATCCTGTCCCTTGTACGCAGACCTTTTGAGGCGCCTCCGGCCCGTATCCTTTGACTCATGTATAGCAAAAACCAGTTATCTTTCAGATTATTTTATGCAGCCCCTCAATTATTTCTGCGTCGAAAAGAGGCAGACTTTGTCGACAATCCTGAATACCTACGTTTTCTGTCGTAGAATCTCCCTATCACTACCACAAGGGAGAATACATTATGGAATATGCTCAAATCATTCGGGATACCCTCCGGCAGCTGGGAGTTGGTGGAAATTACATTGCACAACAGCGAACCGTAGCAGCGATTCAGATGGCCGTCGATGATGAGAATCGTTTACTCCATGTGACCAAAAGTATCTATTACCCGGCGGCAGAGATATGCGGCTGCAAGTGGAGCACCGTGGAGCGCAACATTCGTATGGTGATCCAGCGGGTTTGGCGCATCAACCCCCAGGGGCTGATACAGATGGCAGGCTACCCGCTCAATGAGCCGCCCACTGCCTCGGACTTCATCGAAATTCTGGCGCACTACATCCGGTGCAATCTGGTAGCCCCTGGACAGGATTGACTGGGCTACCATAGGCAAAATCGGGGCTGTTTCAACACCGAAGTTTTGAAACAGCCCTTTGCTCTGCTTGCAAGGAACCGCCGTCGGCGTACCTGATATTTGCATTTCCTCGGTGATGGAACGGTCCAAACCGTTCCCTGGGGAGGTCCGGTACCACCTCATACCTTCCCCTGATTTCGTAACACTGACCCATGGGTTCGCCCGTAGTGGGCGCTGGGGATTCGCCAGGGATTTGCATGGATCTTATCGGCCTCAAAATCAATTCTGGCTGGAAGCCAGGGATCTCCCGGGCTTCCAGCCAGATGGCTTCTGTTGTAATGCTTAGCCCCACAGTGCGGTCAGCATGGGGATGATCTGCTTCTTCCGGGACATCACCTTGGGTAAGAACACCTCATTATCCCGCACATCGGCATTGAACGCCTGGCGGATGGTGTCTTCGTCACCCAGGTAGACCAGCTGGGTACCCTCCAAGAGCACATCGGTGAGCATGAGAATCATCATGCTGTAACCCCTGCTCCTCCATGGTCCTGTGCATGACCTCCAAAAACTCCTGCTTCCGATCCAGCAGGTGGGGAGAATCCACACAGGTGATCTGGCTGACGCCAAAGAAGTGGCCGGCAATGTGAAATTCCTTGAAGTCCGTAAACAGCAGATCCTCCACCGGCCGGTCCTCGGAGGCGGAGGCGGAGAAAATAGACCTGCCCAGCTCCTCCAGGGAGACGTTGGCAATCCTGGACATTCTGGCAGCCATCCGCCGGTCCTGGGAGGTGCATGTGGGGGACTTGAACATGACCGTATCTGACACAATGGCAGACGCCATCAGCCCGGCCATCTTCTCCGAGGGCATCAGCCCCCGCTCCTGGAACATACTGGCCACAATGGTGGTAGTGGAGCCCACCGGCTCATTGCGGACATAGATGGGGTTGGTGGTCTGGATGTCTGCCAGCCGGTGGTGGTCGATGATCTCCAGAATTTGAGCCTCTTCCAGGCCGGGGACGGACTGGGCCCGCTCGTTATGGTCCACCAGAACCACCCGCTTCCGCCGGGGGCGGAGCAAATGATTTTGGTACAGCAGACCTACAATTTTTTCCTTTTCATCCAAAATGGGATAGCAGGAGGCCCGCTCTTTCAGGACAATTTCCTTCACATCGTCCACCAGGTCATCCAGGTGGAAGGAAACCAGACGCTTCCTGCGGCAGATCCTGCCGATGGGGGTGGAGTGGTAAATGAGGCGCACCGCCCGGTAGGCATCGCAGGGGTGGAAATGATGCAGGTTCGGGTCTCCAGATTCCGCAGCTCCTCGGGCAGCTCCGTCTGGCACAGGACCAGGCAGTTCACATTCAGCTCCAGCGCCCGGCGGATGAGGCCTGGCTGGTGACCGCAGATGACGACAGAGTCCGTATCGGAGAAGAGGAGGCTTTCCCGGCTCTGGGGCAGGGCAATGATCACCTCGCCGCTGATCAAATCTGCGGAGTCCTCTCCTCGTTGAGGAGCTTCCCCTCCAGAACGCTCAGGAGGTTGAATACCGGGACCCGGTCCAGCCTGGGTCTGTAGATGGTCTGCATGTCATACTCGGCAATGTCCTCTGGCAGGAGCATCCCGTACAAGCTTCCGTCGTCGTTGGCCACTGCGATGCCCGGCAGGCTGCCATTCTCCTGCAAAACACCCCAGGCCCGGCTCACCGTGACCGCTGCCCCCAGGGCGGGCGGGGTGTCATACTCAGATCTCGGACCTGGGTGTACATGGAATTGATCAGGACCGGCGGCTCAAAGCCGAATCTGTCCAAGACCAGCTGGGTCTCATCGCTGATGTGCCCCAGACGGGCTGCCTGGTACTCCCGGTCACCCAGGGTGTTGCGCAGAGCCGCATAGGCCATGGCTGAAACAATGGAATCGGTATCCGGGTTTCGGTGCCCGGTGACATAAATGGGGTCCATAGAAAACGCCTCCCAAATCAAATCCGCCAGTTTCCCATTAGTCTACCACGAAATCATCGCTTCTACAAGAAAAACTGAGAGAAATATGGAGCCAAACTATCTACCGTGTAATTTCCCCGGCCAGGCTTTTCTGGAACAGAGCGCGAATCTCCTCCTGCTGCAGCCCCTGGCCCAGGGCCCACATCAGCTTGGTCATTGCCGCTTCTGTGGTCATATCTCCGCCCTGGATGACCCCCAGCTCCAGCAGCTTCTTCCCCACCTGGTACACATTCAGGTTGCTGCTGTCATAGAGGCACTGGGAGCAGACCACCACACTGACCCCCCGGTCCACTGCGCCCTGAATGCCCCCGACCGGGGTTCCGGTGCAGGAAGTGCATACCGCCCAGGCCGAAGGCCTCAATGACAATGCCCCGGTAACCCAAGTCCACCAAAATGTCGAAGATGCTTGGATCCAGACCTGGGGTCAGCTTCAGCAGAAACACCTGGCGGCTGGCCTGGGGGAGGAAGCGGGCCGGACCTGTGATCCGGGGCAGCATCGTCTCGTCCAGCTCCAATCCCATGGCGGTAACACGCCCCACATACCGGCTGTTGATGCTCTCAAAGGCGGCAAAATCCGAGGCCCGAACCTTCACCGCCCGACAGCCCAGCATGATCTTCCGATCAAAGGCCAGGAACACGCCGGGCTTCCCAGAGGCCGCCATGGCAAAGGCGGTGCGGAGATTGGACGGCGCATCGGAGAGGAAATCTGCCAGAGGTAGCTGGGACCCTGTAAACACCACCGGAAGGTCGATATTCTCCAGCATAAACGTGGCCATGGAGGCCGTATAGGCCATGGTATCCGTCCCATGGGATACCACAATGCCGTCATAGCCGCCCGGGCCTCAAAAATCGCCCGAGCGATGATCACCCCTCCTCCGGCTGGATGTTGGAGGAATCCAGGCACATGAGATCCTGAATGGAAATGCGGTAATAAGTACGGAGCTGATTCAACTCCCGCTCCAGAACGTCGCTGCGGCGGGGCTCCAGGCCCTCGCCACCGGGCATCGAGGCAATGGTGCCGCCAGTGGTGATGAGCAGGATGTGCTTTTTCTCCGGGCAATTCATAGAAACGGAACCTCCTGTCGGAAATGGACCGTGGACACGGTCTCTCGGTTGCCCCCATTATAGCCCATTGCCTGAGGATTTGACAAGAGGCGCGCCGGATTTTATTCCGCCCTTGTGCAAAATATCCCAATGGAACCGGTGGTTTACAAAAAATCCAACCTCTTGTCATATTCCCTTGGAATTTCACCTTGCATTGAGGCTCTGTCCATGTTATATTGAAAGAAATATGCCCCAGGTCCCGGCGTGTCCGCGTCCCAGGGAAGAAAAGAGGTCAATTCATGAATTGTAAGCACTGCCAAGCTCCCCTGGAGGATGGCAATTCCATCTGCCCCAGCTGCGGCTGGGACAACACGCTGCCGGAGGAAACGGAATCCATTCCCCTGGAAGAACTCCTGACAGCCGCCGAACCGGAGGAAGCCGCCGAGCCGGAGGAAACCATCGAGCCAGAGGAAGCTACCCAACTGCCCGAGCAGGACGCCCCTCAGACCGAGGAGCCCTCCCAGCCAAAGCCCATCAACAAGAAGAAGCTCGCCCTGGTCATTGGCGGCGCGGTTCTGATCCTGGCGTTGATCGCCGTCGCCGTTTGGTTCCTGGCCCGTCCCACCGGCTCCACAGAGCCGGACGATCCCACCACCCCCACCACAGAGACAACCCCGGAAGAGACCGCAGAACCCACCGGCGTCCTGGTCCGGGAGGGCTATACCTTTGATGGGGAAGACATCACCCCAGAGCTGGGCAAAACGGTAGCCACCATGGGGGACGCCACCCTCACCAATGGCCTGCTGCAGATCTTCTACTGGAGATCCTACTACGACTTCCTCAACAACTACAATAACTACATTGCCTATATAGGCCTGGACACCACCAAACCCCTGGGAGAGCAGACCTGCGGTATGTCCTCCACCCCCATGACCTGGGAGCAATTCTTCCTGGATAACGCCATCCAGACCTGGGCCCAGTACCAGTCCATCCGCAACGAAGCCCTGGCCGCCGGCTACACCACCTCCGCAGACGCCCAGGCTCAGATCGACAGCGGCGCAGAGCTGCTGGAGACCAGCGCCCAGCAATATGGCTTTGACTCCGTGCAGGCCATGCTGGAGGCCGATTTTGGCGCCGGCGTCACCGCCGAAACCTACGGGGGCTTACCTGGAGCTGTATATGTCCAGCATGGATTACTACTACGCCCAGATGGACAGCCTCACCCCCAGTGAGGCGGAGGTCGAGGCCTATTACACGGAAAACCAGGAGACCTTCACCCAAAACGGCATCAACAAGGATGAGACCCCGGCCACCATCAACGTCCGCCATATCCTGATCGCGCCCGAGGGCGAGAAGGCCGGTACCGACGAAAACGGCAACGCCGTTTACTCCGAGGAGCAGCTGGCTGCCGCCAAGGAGAAAGCGCAAGCCCTCTATGACCAGTGGTTGGCAGGGAAGCCACCGAGACCAGCTTCGCAGACCTGGTCAAAGACAACTCCACAGACACCGGCTCCGTCTCCAACGGCGGCCTGTACGAAAATGTCACCCCAAATCGGATGGTGGAGGAATTCAACGACTGGTGCTTCGACCCCGCCCGCAAGCCCGGCGACACCGGCCTGGTGGAGACCATCTTCGGCTGCCACATCATGTATTTCGTCAGCGCCAGCGAGAAGACCTACTGGTACTACACCGCTGAGTCCCAGATCATGCAGGAAAAGAGCGCGCAGCTCCTGCAGACCAGCCTGGACAATCACCCCTACGAGGTCCAATACGACGCCATCGTCCTGGGTACCGTAGCTACCAGCACCGCCACTGACTAATAAATAGCCCGTGCGTTGCAGGGATGGCCCCTGCAACGCACGGTTTTTTCTGCCTCTCTTTTCGGAAATATCGGGCATATTTGAAATTCACTGTTTCGCCTCGTTCCAAGATGTGATAGAATACCTGTCAGATATGCCACCACACAGAAGGAGACGCTGCCATGAGCAAAGCAGACGAGCTGTACCGGGCAACCTGCCTGGATATTTTGGAACACGGGGTCTGGGACACGGACCAAACGGTGCGCCCCCATTGGAGCGACGGAGCCCCGGCACACACCGTGAAAAAATTCGGTGTGGTCAACCGTTACGATCTGCGGGAGGAATTTCCCGTGATGACCCTGCGGCGTACCGCATTTCAGAGCTGCATCCGGGAACTCCTATGGATTTGGCAGCAAAAATCCAACAACATCCACGACCTGCGGGGCCACATCTGGGACAGCTGGGCCGACGAAAACGGCTCCATCGGCAAAGTCTACGGCTATCAGCTGGGGGTGAAGCACCAGTACCCGGAGGGGGCGTTTGACCAGGTGGACCGGGTGCTGTATGACCTGCGGCACAACCCTGCCTCCCGGCGGATCATGACCAGTTTGTATAATTTCCAGGACCTGCACGAGATGGCCCTGTACCCTTGCGCCTATTCCGTGACCTTCAACGTATCCGGCAACACTCTAAACGCCATTTTAAACCAACGCTCCCAGGACATGCTCACCGCCAACAACTGGAACGTCTGTCAATATGCGGTGCTGCTGCACATGTTTGCCCAGGTCTCCGGTCTGGAGGCGGGAGAATTGGTCCACGTGATTGCAGACTGCCACATCTATGACCGCCACGTCCCCCTGGTACGGCAAATGCTGGAAAACCCCAGCTATCCTGCCCCCAGGTTCTGGATGGACCCATCGGTCACAGACTTCTACCGTTTTACCCCAGAGAGCTTCCGTCTGGAGGGATATCAAGCCGCCCCCTTCCAGGAGAAGATTCCCGTTGCCGTATAGGAGGGGCCTATGGATGCCATTGTAGCCGTATATCAAGACTGGGGCATTGGCGCCGAGGGAACTCAGCCGGTGGCCCTCTCTGCCGACCGGCGGTACTTCCGGGAGAAAACCCGGAACGCCTGGGTCATCGTGGGGCGGAACACCCTGGCGGACTTCCCCGGCGGCCGCCCCTTGCCCAACCGGGTGAATCTGGTCCTCACCCGGGGAACCTGGGAAATTCCCGGCGCGCAGGTGGTCCACAGCCCGGAAGAGGCCCTGCGGGCTGCTGACGGACAGGAATCTGTTTTTGTCATCGGCGGCGCTTCTGTGTACCGGGCCATGCTGCCCTTCTGCTCCCGGGTCTATGTGACCCATGTGGGGGCCTGCCCGTCTCGGATGTGTTCTTCCCCAATCTGGACCAGGACCCGGACTGGGTCTGTACCGACATGGGGCCCCTGTGCTGGGAGGGGGAGATTTCCTACCGCTTTTGCGTGTACACCCGGCGTACCCCCTGCCCGGTCTGACGTCGGATCTGCCCAGTTTTCCATTTTTGTGGAGCACACCATCTGGACAAACGAAAATCCATAGGATATAATCAGTTTTGAACGCACAACCGGCTGCGCTTCCGCCTTGGGGAGCGCAGTCGCCATGTGAGAATCTGGCACGGGGGAAACGACCATGCGCTTTGTCGATCAGCTGATCACAGCAATCAAATACATCGCTCTGATCGGGATCCTGGCCCATGTCCTGGGCGAGGCACTGCCCCGCAAGTGGTTTCACTGGGATCGCTTTCCCTACCGTACCTTCCCCTGGGAGGAAGGCGGCCGCATCTACGAAACCATAGGCATCCGACGGTGGAAAGACCGGCTGCCAGACAAAAGCAAACACACCAAAAAAACCTTCACCAAGCAAATGAAGGGCCACAACAACCCGGACAGTCTCATCCGCTTCCTGCAGGAAACCTGCGTGGCTGAGTTTGTCCACTGGTGCCTGCTGCTGCTGAGTTTCCCGCTGTACAGTTATGTTCCCACCCCCTTCGGCGCCGCCGTCACAATCCTCTACGCACTGAGCAACCTCCCCTTTATCTTCATTCAGCGGTACAACCGTCCGCGCCTGCTCCGGCTTCTGAACCGCAGGCTGAATCCACAATAACCTCCAGGGTCTGCGCTTTCCCCGGCACGGCCCTGGAGTCTTTTGTATAATCCTCCCTCACGCGGGCATGCTATGGAAAGCGTATCATATGGAGGGAATTTTATGGATTTTATGCAGTCAGAAACCCGGGTCAACCTGGCCCGCGCCTTTGCCGGGGAATCCCAGGCCCGCAACCGGTACACCATCTATGCCGACGTGGCACGGAAAGAGGGGCAGGAGTACCTGGCCCGGATCTTCCAGGAAACGGCAGACAATGAAAAAGTCCACGGCGAGGAATTTCTGGAGATGATCCAGAAGCACGCACCCACCCCCCCCAGGAGAACATCCACATTGACGCCGGCTATCCCTTCCCCCTGGGCAATACGGCCCAGAACCTGGCCTTTGCCGCAGCCGGGGAACTGGAGGAGTTTTCCACCGCCTACCCCGCCTTTGCCGAGCTGGCCAAGCGGGAGGGCTTCCCGATGTGGCCCGGCTGTTTGAGCAAATTGCCACCATCGAAGGTCTGCATCACAATGTATTCCAGCAGGCCCACAGCCAGCTGACTGGGGAAACCCTGTATCACAAGCCTCAACCCATTGTCTGGCGCTGCCTCAACTGCGGCTACAGCTACACGGCAGAGAAGCCCTATGCCAAGTGTCCGGTCTGTCAGAAGGATCAGGGATGGACCGAGGGCGACATCGACAAAAAGCAGCTGCCCACCAAGCAGCAGAAGAAAGGGCAAACCCCTGAGGAAGTCCTTCCCAGGACAAAATCAAAACTTTCTGTTTACAGCCTGTGCAGAAATGTGATATGATGTAAAAACTGACGCAAAGCTGACAGACAGGAGTCGTTGCCCCATGGATTATATCGTACTGGACATGGAATGGAACCAGCCCTGGCCCGGGTCTCCTTCGGCAAAAAGCCTCTCCCGGTGCAGATCCGGGGAGAGATCATTCAAATCGGCGCCGTCCGGATTCTGGAGGATCAGACCGTCGCCGATGAATTTCAGATGATGATCAAGCCCCGGTTCTACCGCCGCCTGAACAAGCGGGTCTCCAAGCTCACCGGCATCAAAGAGGCCCAGTTGAAGGCAGAGGGCATCCCGTTCCCAGAAGCCATGGAGCAATTTCGGGCCTGGTGTGGGGAAGATGTGGCATTTCTCACCTGGGGCTTTGACGACATTGCGATTCTACGGGAAAACCTGGCTCTTTTTCAGCTCCCGGTGGACTGGACCGGTCAGTGGTACAATGCCCAGATGATGTTTAACGCCCAAACCGACGGTTCCAACGCCCAGAAAGCGTTGAAAACCGCTATGGAGCTGTTCCAGATTGAGCCCAGCCGCCCTGCCCACGACGCCCTGGGGACGCCTACCACACCGCTCTCATCTGCTCCCGCCTGGATCTAAAGCGGGGCATCCGGGAATACGAAGAGGCCCTCCAGAGCCACGAGAACGGCTTCCACGGGGCGGAGCTTCCCGGCTGCATCACCCGGCAGGTGTACTACGGCCTGTCGGGCAAAGAGGAGGCCCTGGCCCACATGGCTGGGCCGGACAACCTGTGCCCCACCTGCGGGGCGCAGATGAGCTGCCGCCGCTGGTTCTCCCAACCTGGCCGCCGGTATATGGCCCTGGCCCAATGCCCGGACCATGGAGACTTCCTGATCCGCATCCGTCTGTCCCCTGAACCCGGCAGCACCTTCCGGGTCAGCCGCCTCACCTATCAGGGGGACTCCGAGGCCGCCCTGGCCTATGCCAAGCGGGCTGAGCAGGCCGAAACCACCCGCCCCACCCGCCGCCGCAGACGCCGCCGCCCCGCCAAGCGGGCCGCCCTGCCGGGCACGCCCGGTACCACCGCAGAACCCTGAACATCACGAGCCTACTGCAAACTTCGCCCTTTGCAGTAGGCTCGTTTTGCAGGATCCCGTCTGGAAGGACGTAAAGTTTTACATCAAATCCACCCACATCTATGAGTCAAAACGTCCTTTTCATAAAAAATCCCCGGAAGACAGCCTGTCTTCCGGGGGTTTTTGGAGCTGGAAACGTGACTTGAACACGCGACCTGCTGATTACGAATCAGCTGCTCTACCGACTGAGCTATTCCAGCAAAGCGCCTCAATACAGATCTTATTATACTAAATTCTCTTGAGTTTGTCAATCCAAAAAAATGAAATGTCCAGGTCGGCAGCATTTACATTTGGTACCAGGCAACTGTGTTGAGACTGGCGCACAACACCGGGTTGCTCCCTCTCGGGTCATGCGTAGGGAACGGTCTTGAACGTTCCGTTCGTTTGTGGGGGCGAAAGATGGCGCAGGCGGAGCGGTCAAGACCGCTCCGCCCTCCCCTGATCCGGCGGATTGACCCACATTCCACGGGGAAAGGACCAGCGCTGCAGAAAGGCCCCGGGCCGCAGCCCGGGGCCTCTGCGAAAGGGAGTCAATCAGGGACTGTCACAGTCCTACACATTCTCACAATAGCGCAGAAAGATGACTGCAATCTGCGCCCGGGTAGCGCTGCCTCGGGGGTTCAGCAGGCCCTCCATCCCAACAATGAGCCCCTGGTCCACCGACCAGGCCATGGGCGCCCTGGCATAATCGTGAATGGCGTTTTGATCTTCAAACTCTTCCAGGTCATAGGTTCCCGTCACGTCTTTCCCTGTCAATTGAGCATACCGGTACAGGAACGTCACCATCTGCTCTCGGGTCACTGGCGCGTTGGGCGCAAAATCCCAGGCGCTGACCCCTTGGGCGATGCCGTTTTGAGCCGCCCAAGTCACAGCCTTGCCGTAGAACCGGTCCATATCCACATCCCGGAAGGGGCATTCTCCCTCTGTCGCCGGCTCTCCGGCCATCCGATATAGCGTCGTTACCAGCTGTCCACGGGTCAGCGTACCCATGGGCTGGAACAGGTCGTCCGCTACGCCGTTCATAATACCCCGTTGAACTACAAAGTCTACTCCCTCATGATACCAGCGGCTGTGATCCACATCCCGGAAATTCCGGGACGGGCAGGGATTGCTACCTGCCGGTACGATGCGGGTTTCCACCTCTTCGCACACGGAGCAGACGTGGGTCTCCAGACCGTCGTGGAAGCAATCCGCCTCCTTCTCCACGGTCCATTCGCCAAAGCTGTGGCCCAGCGCGGGTGTGAACGTATCCCGGTAAGTAACGTCGCAAACCGTACAGGTGTGGAGGGTATAGCCCTCCGCTTCACAGGTAGGCGGTACCACCGTGTCCTGGCACGTGTGGCCCTTGGCGGAATCTCCCGGATCTCCGTCTCCTGGCAACGGGTGCAGGCGCAGGACTCCTCCCCGGCCTCGGTGCAGGTGGGTTCCCGGGTCACGGTCCAGGCGCCGAAACTGTGGCCCAGCGCTTCCACAATCCGGGACTCCTGGGCTCCGCAAGCGGAGCAGATTCGGATCTCATGGCCTGCCTCGGTACAAGTGGCCTCCTGACTCACGGTCCACCCGCCGAAGCTGTGGCCCTTGGCCGGGATGACCTCGCCCTTGGTCAGAAGCATCCCACAGTCGGTGCAATAGATGTCGCCAGTATAGCCTTCCTCGGTGCAGGTGGCCTCCTTGGCATTCCGAAGCTTCGTGTTGGCGTGGGCAAACTCCACCGGCAGCTGTTCCACATAGCCTGGTTTCTCAGCATTGACCTCTTTGTGTGTCACTGTCACATACGTGTTTTGGCGTCCCCCTTCCTTTACCGCAAAGGTCAAGGTCGCTGCAGGCGCTTCCGCGGCAATTGCATTCCCAGAGAGATAGCCAAGGGTCACCGTGCCAGCTGTTTCCACGCTGGCGGTATAGTCGCCGGAAATCTGAATGTCCTTCAACTCCAGTGCAGCAGCATGGTAAGTGACCACGATCAAGCCATTGTTGGACGCCAGATCCACGCCTTGTGCATCCTTGGGGTCACCACAACCGTGATCTCCTGCTCTCCGTCTTCCACCACCGCATCAGACATGGGCGCCGCCGCCTGGTCCATAGAGGGAGCCACTCTCGCCATTGTGAAGTAGGCGCTGGGCCTTGCCTCCGCCAAGGTTCCGGTCTGGATCTCCGTTACCTCCACCGGCTCGGCGTCTGTCAGATCACGAACCGGGTGGCTGGATTCAGCCTGTTTCCTGCTCTCTACTGCATACAGCGCGACAGGTCCTGTAGCGCTCCCTATATTGCCAATGGGCGTTGCCTCATAGCAAGGATAGGGAGAGGCATCCGGCTTTCCCACCATCTGGTAGAAGGTGCTTGTCTCCCCATTATAGGCAGACAAATACAGGTTTCCGTCCTCACCGGCAACGAGAGAACAGTACCGGTAGCCCCCGTGGCTGGCAAAGTCCTCATATTGGGACAAATTGCTGGCATAGAGCCGCATAAAGGATCTGTAGCTGCCGTCATCGTCATATACCCACCAGTTCCAGACATATCCGCCGTCGTCCAGGAGTACAAAATGCTCTGCATCGTACTCCTCTCCATAACGCTCGATCCGCTCATAACCCAGGCTGGTCACTGCTACCAGCGCACTGGTGCCTGCAATGTCCAGATAAGTCCGCAAGTTAAAGGACACAGTATCCAGATTCATGGGGTCCATTGGAGCGAGGAAATAGCTGTTGTAAACGCCGGTGATTTTGGGCGCATCCTCTGTGGAGAAATACTGGCTGTATTCCAGATCCCAGAATGGGGCCTCGGCTGCATTCGCCGCACTGGCTTCTGTTTTGCCTGTGGACGGATTCACACAGTGCATATTCCACTTCCCGGACACATCATCCATCATATACAGCTTGTCGTTCTTCCGATCCCAGGTCATAGAAATCAGAGACGTATCCAAATCCTTCTCTCTGCTCCAGGTAGGCTGGGTCAAGTCCCAATAAAAAGAGCGTTTAGTCGCCTTCCTGATCCCGGAGCGCACCCTTCAACGTAACCTCTATGGCTTCTACGGTCACCGTACAGGAAGCGGAGAAGTCTGGGTTCCGCACGGAGGTGGCAGTGATCACCGTTGTTCCAGCTGCCACGCCGGTAACCACACCATCTTCATCCACCGTGGCAACTTCCGGATTGGCCGAGCTCCAGGTGACACTCCGATCCGTTAGCGTCCAGGGCAGCACATCGGCAGTCAGCGTCATACTGCTACCCCGAAGGAGCGTCGCTTCCTCTGGGGACACCTGAACGCCCCGGACCTCCTCTGTGGGGATGGTCCAGTCGCTGCCGGATGTTCGTTCTGGGATGATCAGGCAAGACATCTCATGGCCCAGATTGTGATAGATCGTATACGTTCCAGACGCAGGGTCAATTTCAAAATAGTATGCAAAGCTATAGACGCTGCCTCCATAGGACATGGTGGCATAGCTGATCCAGCAGAGCAGGCCGTTATTGGGGTTGATCTCCATCGTCTGCAAATACTGGGTCGTAGAAAGCGTGGTCTGAACCACCAGCTCTGCGCCAGACAGCGCCCCTGCTTCCAGCTGGGTTTCAAACAGATAGGCATCCCGGGTGTTGATTTCTCCATTGCCGTCTAAATCTGCATACTCCTGGTGATCAATTTCTGTACGGGCTCCGGTGGCATAGTCCAGCAGCGCTTGCACGTCGTCGGAATTCACACGCCCATCTCCATTAAAATCGTATTGCACCGACTGTTCTGGATGTAAGCTGTCCAAGGTAAAACGCCAAATCTTACCTGTGCCGTATTCATTGCAGTAAAAGACGCCATCCTGGTCGCAAGCCAGCGTATTGGTGGTGACAGGGATCTGCCCCACTTCCTGGACCTCAGCCGTAAACATATCCACTGTTACGAGATTGCCATCTGCTACACCATAGACCTTCCCATCCGCCGGGTTATAGGCCATATCCGTCAGCACTATGCCCAGATTCGCAACCCTGGTCAAACTGGTCAGGTCATCCTCCGGCATCACATAGAGGTCCCCTTCCTCCGTGGAAGCCAGGACATAGTGGTCCACGATGGTAGCTGCATAGAAGGTCAAATCGGATGGTGCATAGCTGGTCAAGTCGCTGCTTTGCGCGTCCCGATTGAAGCTGGTCCAGAACCCCGGTCCAGATCAAAGGCAATCATCTCCGGCAGTTCATCCTGCTCCCCCGTCTGCACTTCTACCTTGAAGGTGGCTGTATTCATGGCATAGTCGGTTACCTGTAGCAGGAATTTATTTCCTTGGATCCCTGTCAGATCCAGGGCATACTGTGCCTCCTCGCCAGCCTGAATCTCCTGCTGCGCGCCTACACGCTGAAGCAACTTGGTTCCGGAACTGTGGTACAGGGAAACCGCGGCTACATACTGATTATCCCGAGCGGTCACCAGCATGGTATCGTTGATCAAGCTGACAAGAATGTCCGTTACCTCGGGAGCTGTGTTATCTACCACTGCCGCAATCCGGAAGGACGCCCCATCACCCAGCGCCTCCCAGTCTACGGTAGCGCTTCCATCTGCACTGTAGGAAACGTTGTATTCCGGCGCCAAGGTAAGGGAAAGCTCCACCTGGTCTCCCTCCTGCACACCCCGCGGCTGGAAACCTGCCCTGACGTTCAAGCCTGTATTCATCCACTGCTGATAATTGGAGTAATAGTAGGCAGCAGGAACACTGCCATAAAAAAGGACTCTGTAAGAACCTCCCCATCCTTGCTCAGGTTCTTCACCTGGTAGCGGGAAGCTGCAGCGTTTCGAATGGGTGCAAAGTTGATGTAGCTGATTTGATCCCCATTCACCCCGTTGATGGCGTTGCGTTCGGGCATATAATGCGTATCTGGCACCACAGGGTTGCCGCCGAAGTAATATTGAGTGCCTGGCTCACGGGCATAGGAAACAAGGAAGCTGTTGCCGCTGATGCCGTTGTTGGCATATAGGTACGGATATCGCCTCTCATCGCCAGTGATATACTCTGACTGACTGCCAATATCAAACATGGACGCATCCGTCCAGTTCCCATAGAAACCCAACACCGGGATCGAGTGCTCCGTCCCCGAAACGCCCTCCTCCGTCGGTTCACCTGTGATGAATACAAATCCCTCCAGGTATGCGCCAACCGGATAGCGGCTCTGAAGCTCCGCCTTCTGGGCATCCGTCAAAGCCACTGTCACTTGAACATGGGCTGTAGCATGGGCCGGCACTGTCACCTTGTTCCCCGTGCTGAAGTTCACTGTGGCGTCCAGACCGGTTGTTTGGGTGTCCATATAACCAACACCGTTTTCTTCCAAGATCGCTTGGGTGAAAAAGTCAGCAGATAGGGTATACTGCAGCTCCCGATCCGTCATATTGTGGATGTCAAAGGAGAACTGATAAGATCCCGTTTTCTCTGGATCATCACCCAACTCTACCTTTACCTTACCATCCGCATAAGAGTGGGTCGCATCCCGGCCCATCAGAATATAGCTCTCTGCGGCAATGGCCGCGCCTACATTGGCAAGGCCCGCACCCTGTCGTAAAACGGGATAGTATGCCCCGTCATTTTCCTCCTCCCGCTGGGGAACGGCGGTGGACATGAGCAGGCTCTGGGCCAATTGCCGGGATGTGAGACCGGTCTGCTCCGCCAGGCCCTTCTCCCGGATATACTGGCCCACCAAGGCCGCCATACCGGCCACCTGAGGCGCGGCCATGGAGGTACCGGACATGCTCTCGTAGGCGTCAGAGCCGCCCAGAAGCGGGCCGCCCATTTCGTCTTTGTGGCTGCCATTGACGGAGTAGATGTTGCCGCCAGGCGCCGTAATCTCCGGCTTCAGCTCCAGAGAACCAGGTACGCCCCAAGAGGAGAACTTACTCATGGTGTGATACGTGCCAGGCTGTATCTGGGAACTGGCGCCCTGTTCTACCGTCAGTTTCCCTTTATAGTATCGTATGTTTCCCTGGCTGTCAGTCACCGAAGTGCCCGCCGCCTTCAGCATGGCGCCATCGGCTCTGGTGACAGAAACGCAGGGTGCAGAATATCGATAGTTCGTCAGGCCCATATTGAGGGAACCAGCCTCGTTGTTATAAACGATGGTGGCAATCGCCCCCGCCTCTACCGCTGCATTGGCCTTCTGGTAGAAGGGATTCCTCCCCCGGGAACACACCGCAATGGCGCCATCCAGATCCTCGCCCACAGCGGCCCAATCGGCCTCTGTCCCATAGCCATCTATGAAAACATAATTTTGCTCGCCAGCAATGGTTGTCAGGGGCAAATTTCCATCAGATGTATTTTGGCTGTACACCACGGTGTAGCCACCCACTGTAAAATATTCTCCCGTAATGCCACAGTTATCCACCGAGGCAACCGCCAAGGAGTTGGTATAGGTCCCTGGCATACTGTTTGTCTGCATACTGACGCCATCGTCATAGAGGTACCCACCGCTGCCGGCGTTCTCCGGCCAAGCGCCTGCATTACCGGCAGACATCGCCGCCACAATCCCCGACTGTTCCAGGTTCTCCATAATCCGCTGATACACCCCATTGGGATAGTGGGACGTACCGGGATTGCTGCCTCCCAGAGACAAATTCACAGCATCACAGCCCAGCAGAACTGCATCCTCAATGGCCACCATGTAGTCGAATCAAATGCACCGCCTCGCTGGCCAAAGACCTTCATGGTAATGATCTGGGCGTCCGGGGCCACGCCCTGTACCAGAACCTGATCCAGGGCTTTGGCGTAGGTGCCATCGCCATTGGGTATGTAGGCGTTGGCAGCAGCAATGCCCGCCACATGAGACCCGTGCTCCGTCTGGGTATCGTTGTCATGGGTCACATCTAAGCTTTTATCCACATAATTAAATGCAAAGGGTAGTTTGGTGCTGCGGTATAGCTCCTCTGCCGTGGCACTCACATGGAGTTGATCCAGCACAGAGGCAATCTCCTCCTTGTCCAGCAGATCCAGCTGCTCCAGGTAGGCCTCCTCCGTCATACCGGCCTCCTTGGCCTGCTGTGACAAGGAATAGCGAAACGCTCCCTCGTCGAAGGACTGATGGTCTGTATCGGTACCGGTATCAATGATGGCAATCCGGCTTCCTGCGCCGGTGTACCCAGCGGCCCAAGCTGCGTTAGAACCAATCATGGCGGGGGAGGTACTCATATTGGGATCGGCTGGCAGATCCGTGTTCACCACAGCCGGCTCATATTGCGTCTCGAGGAAGACCTGTTCCACACCTGGAAGCGCTTCCAGGGCCGGAATCTGACCATATGCTACATTGGCGGAAATGAGGTTGGCCGTCAGTGTCAGATTCCAGACTACGTCCAGTTTCTCTCCGGTGACGCGCTCAATCCGCTCTTGCACACGGCTCTGCTCCTGAGCCAAATTGGCCCGATAAGCCATGGCAGCACGGTTGCTGCCAATCTGCTCTGCCGGAAACCCTGCTTCCAGTACCGATTTTTTTTTCTCCAAAACAATGGAAACACGTACCATATCTGTACTGGCATGGCTGGACTCTGCATGTGTTTCCGCTTGCTGCTCCAGCAAGTTGGCAGAAACAGCGCTGTTATCCACCTGTACAAAGCTGATCTCAGCTTCGTTGGCGCCCGTCGCGCCGATTGGCGCAGAAAGGCCCCACAACAGTGCCAAAACCAGCAATAGGGAAACCAAGCGGATCGGAAATTGCATCTTCTTCATACTCGTTCTCCTTTTCAAATTGTTTACCGGAAAGTGGCCGGCAACTCCTCCCAAAATTGGTGCGGATCGCACCAAATTAAGATTCCTGGTCAGCAAATCTGTTTCAGAAAGGGGCCATACTTCCTGTTGCGCAAGGCTTGATCCGCCGCGATGGACCTCCTACGCTTGCCCCGGGATGTGTATCCCAATATAGCAGGTCAATTCATGATCACTTTTGCTTGTATCTGCAATCGCTATATGGTTTTAGTATAGCATTGTTGTTTCCGGAAATAAAGGTAGCACATTTGAGAAAAAAACGTTCAAACTTGGCGATTGAACGCCCCAATTTTT
>VOFE01000345.1_pt1 | contig 22001 bp, 44 predicted proteins | sample 5384071 | NCBI WGS metagenome assembly VOFE01 (sample SAMN12384724, study PRJNA508395) | human gut metagenome | isolation source: healthy gut D | host: Homo sapiens
CCTCAATCATTCCTTTTCCATTAATGCCTTATGCGCTTTTTCCCTAACATCGATATTATACCGGTCCGCCAGTTCATCCAGCGTCATAAATCCTACATTGTGCCTGCTGCCCGCGTACTCTTTTCCGGATTTCCAAGTCCTGCTATTATATACATATGATATTTTCTCCTTTATACGATCAAATGATTCTGCTTCCTGATTTTGTCTGCCACAGGCACGCCTTAAAGCGTTAGAATTTCCTTTTCCGGAATATCTAACGCTGTATTCAGCCATTTTATCAGGTTTTTTCGGTGTTGTAAAGGGATGGGAATTTAATTAAGCAGATGAGGACGCCGCCGGGACGAAGACTCAGACAGAATCCCCCACCACACCGGACGCGTCCTCCGAACCTCAACCAAATCTCCATTATTCTCTTGCCGTCTATCTTTTATTATGGTAAAATTGGGGTGTTGTGCTTATATAAGTTCATGATTGGGTGAACGTTTCTACCAACTACCGGAATAGTTGACTATAGGCGGCAGCCTGGCTGTCGTTTACCATTCCGCGGTTGGTTTTTATTTACTCCAGGCGGCCAGATATAATAAAAAGTTAAAGTCATTAAGATAAGAAAATATCACTATATTAGAACAGATATGTCCATTAAACATATCTGTTTTTTATGCAAAAACACTTGACAAACCAGCCCCAAAATGCGGCGAAGCCCCCTTGAATGTACTACATTTTAGGAGGTTACCGCTTATGCGATTTTCGGAAGAAGTAAAAGCTGCTTTATGGGAATTAATTGATGAAATGTCTTTGAATGTATCAGAATTCACGGTGCATCCAGAAAAAGATTTTACCAGAAAGAAAAAGTGGGATTTTCCAACGCTGATGAAATTTACTATTTCTATGGAAAGCCAGTCATTAAAAAATGAACTTCACAAATATTTTGGTTATACTACAGATTGTCCAAGCACAGCATCATTTAACCAAAGAAGAGCTCAGATTCGTGCTGAGGCATTTCAATCTCTTTTTACATCATTTACAGCCAAGTATAGTAAAAATCAAAATCTTTTTAAAGGTTATAGACTTATAGCCTGTGATGGTTCTGATATAAATATCGCGCATAATCCGGATGATAAAGAATCTTATTTTACAAACGGAAATACCGGGGATTTAACCAGTTGCATCTTAATGCAATGTATGATTTATTAGATAAGATTTACACGGATATCATTATACAACCGGGTAAGATCGAAAATGAACACAAAGCTTTTTTTGCGATATAGTAGACCGATATACCGGAATACAAAACACGCTCTTTCTTGTTGATAGAGGCTATGAGTCATATAACAATCTTGCACATGTACAAGAAAAAGGTGCTTTTTATTTGTTTAGATGTAAAGATATCAATAGCAGCGGAATATTGTCTGGTCTAAAACATAGATTGCCTGCAACGGAGCAGTTTGACTGTAATATCTCAACTATGCTTACTCGCAAATGTACAAACGAGGTTGTAAATCATCCGGAAATTTATAAATCTTTTCATAAAAAAGCTTGTTTTGATTACATAGATTTGGAGAAAAATCCTTACTATAAAATGGAGTTTAGGGTGTTGAGAATTCCTATATCCGAAGATACTTACGAATGTGTAATTACCAATCTTCCCTCTATAGAATTCAATGCCGAAGAAATAAAAAAACTATATGCAATGAGGTGGGGCATCGAGACTTCTTTCAGAGAACTGAAGTATGCAGTTGGATTAACAAGCTTTCATTCAAAAAAAAGAGCGAGTATATAACTCAGGAGATATGGGCAAGACTTATCTTATATAATTTCTGTGAGATAATCACAGCCCACGTTTCTATAACCAAATGTACGAACAGGCACGTGTATCAAATCAATTATACATTTGCCATACACATATGCAAATATTTTATAAGTAAAATGGCGGAGAAATCTCCGCCAGATGTAGAAGCATTGATAAGTAAAGAAATTTTACCTGTTCGTCCTGGACGTCACGACCCTCGCAAAGTCGATCACAAGAAAGCAGTTAGTTTTCTATACAGAGTAGCTTAACATCAAATATAATATACAACTTTTTGAAGCAGATGAAAACATCTGTTTCATTATGTTGCTCAAAAAATCCATAGTGCCGCAAAAAGAATCACCCTATCCTTGTTTTTAATAAAAACAGAAATAGGGTGATAATTATGTCTTGTTATCTTAATGACATTGGTTGCCGTTTACCAATACCACCATCGGTATCTCCAGATTGTGACCGTCTTTGGCATCATATACCTCTTCTGCGCCTTCTTTATCCGCTACCGCAAGGATCCGCCCGCCGTCCTTCAGGACGTAATCGGCCATGGATACTACCGTATTCAATTCACCACCGGGTTATTTCTCAAAGTCAACAATCAGTTTCTTCATCCCCTGAGTGTTTAACTCCTCTATCTTCTGCTTGAACTGGGCATCCGTCACCTTGTCAAACTCAATTACGGAAATATAGCCGGATCCGTCATCCAGCATTTTTCCTGTTACGGTCTGTACATCGACCGGTTTTTCTCGTCACGGTAAGGCCCACGCTTCCCCTGTATCTTCCCGGTAAACCGTAATCTCTACGTTGGTGTCTTCCTCGCCCTTGATATAGTTGTTGACCATAATAGTCGATCCATCCCCGTTACTTCCGTATCGCCTACGGCAAAGATTATATCTCCCGGACGGATTCCGGCTTTCTCGGCAGGGCTGCCTTCAAATACACGGATAATCATTGTGGACGCCTGTCTTCCTGTCCTGTGAAACCATCGCCCGATACCGCAGTAGGAACCGTTTGTCTCATCCATAAAGCTGGCCAGTTCCTCCGGCGTATAGTAAACTGCGTAGGGATCATTCAGGCCGAAAAGGAAACCGTTGTAAATTCCGGATTCTTCCTTTTCCACTTCCACCTTATCTTCAAACAGGTACTTTTGTCAATAATCGTCTGAAGCTCCGTAAGCTTTCTGTTGACGCGCTCCATATCGAGAGTCTGATTGCCAGCCTGACCGTCGGCGCGCTCGCCTCCGCCCGGAATTTCCCTGCTCCGCTTGCACCTGTACTGATTGTCAATGACGCGCCGTCCAAAACATATAAATTCCGGCCGATGTCCCCACTGTCACCAGGCAGGCGAATGCCGTAACAAGGGACGCCGACCATGACGCCCTCTCCAGAATTTACTTCTATTGTCCATCTCTAATGCCTCCTAATTTTATGGGTTGATATTGTTTCACCCACTGCTATATATTGTCAGAGTGCGACTGCATCCTACGGTAGAAGCGTGGTCGATTCATAGCAGTGGGGGAAAACCGATTACTTCTCCGCCCACCACTGCCGTTAAGTTTGTTTTTGAACTTAGGGGGCCTGTTCAGTAAGAGTACCGGAACCGTTTCTATGGGCTTACATATTTTGCCGGATTTACATAACTTCCATTCAGCCGGACGCCGAAATGCAGGTGCGGTCCGGTAGAATAGCCGGTAGAACCTACTTTTGCAATGACCTGTCCCTGCTTTACCGTGTCACCGGCTGATACCAGCAGCTGGAACAATGCATATACACGGTGGATACTCCGCCGCCGTGGTTTAACATGATATAGTTCCCGGCAGAATAGCTGTATGTAGAAATTGTCGACAGTTCCGTCGGCCGCAACAATATTGCTTCCCGTAGGGCGCGCCGATATCTATTCCCTGATGGTTTGAAGAAGCGCCTTCGGTCGGTGACTCCCTTCCGCCGAAGCCGGATGTAATCCTGCTGCTGGAAGGACACGGCCATATAAACTAATATTCCCAATACTTACTGTATTATACTTCTGCCCTGCCGCCTCAGCCTTTTTCCTGGCTTCCTTCCTGTCTTTTGATCTCCGCCTCTATCTGTTTAATCTTATCTTCCTGAGCTTTGATATCCTTTTTCACTTAAGCTTCCACCTGAGCCGTCTTGGTCCCAATCTGAGAATTTACCTTCTTAAGCTCCGCCGATTTTTCATTGACCAGCGTCTCCACAGAATTTTTCTTGCTTGTCGTCTGCTCCTGCAGCACAACCAGCTCCGCCTTCTCTTTCTCAAGCTGCGCCTTGTCATCTGCTATCCGTCTTTGACTGCAGCATATTGATCAGCATATTTCTGTCATATTCAGATATTTTTGAAATATATTCCGCTCTGTTTAAAAAGCTCCGACATGGACTTCGACTGCAGAAGAAGATCCAGGTAACTGCTGTCACCCTTCTCGTACATGTATTTGATACGCTTTTTTCATGGCCTCATACTGCTTCTTTTCCACTTTTTCCGGCCTCATCAAGCTTTACCGCGGTCTCTTCAATAGTCTTCTCTTTATCACGGATATTTCCTTCCAGCCTGTTCACTTCCGCATTCAGCGTCTCAAGCTGGGGAGTCCAGCTTCCTTACATAGGTTTCCGTATCCGCTTTCAGTGTTTCCAGCTCTTTGATAGCCTGCTCTGTCTTCTTTTCTCCTCCTCGATGGAAGAAATCTTTCCCTTGGCGCTGTCCACGTCTTTTTAGAGGCCCCATATGCGGGCGCTGCGCCAGGGATGCCAGAAGAATAGCCAGAACTGTTCTTTTTACTGCTGCATTATGCCTCATCTTTTGCTCCTTATGCACAGACTCCTATACCTTCAGATGTTTCCGAATGGTAAAGAAGCTTCCGACAAAACCGATTCCCACACCGAGAGCCACCGCCACTGCGATCATATACGGGAAAATGGTGTCGATTGGTATAAACTCAATAATGTTAGATATGATATGGAATTTTTCAATCATGTATTCCACCGCACTCCTGTAAAGGAAATAAACGCTGACAAGCGGAATAGCCGCCCCGGCAAATCCGATAATAATACCCTCCACAACAAAGGGGGCACGGATCATAAATTGGTGGCCCCAATCAGACGCATGATTTTGTTCTCGTCCTTCCTGAAGGCCGCTGCCGTGGAAATCGTATTGCTGATCAGGAACACCGCCACCGCCAGCAGTATTGCAATAATCACTGCCGAAATCAGCCCCAGCATCTTATTAAAGGTGGAAAGCCCTGATGCCGTGTCATTGGAATAGTTAATCTTCCTGATACCTGCAATCGTATTCAGATAGGACACAATGACATCCTGATCCGCGATATCCTTCAGATAAATTTCGTAAGATGCCGATCCGGCCAGCGGTTATCATCCGCAAAGCCTTCCGCCAGTTCCTCCGCATCTTTAAAATATTCCTTCTGGAATGTCTCCCATGCCTCCTCGGCTGAAATATACTTTGTTTCTTTTTTATCTCTTTCCTGGCGGCTATCTCTTTTCCGATTGCCAGAATATCTGCTTCCGCCATATTTTCATCGAAAAATACAGTGATTCCCACCGTGGTTTCTGCATTTTTCACCATATACTGTACATTGGCCACCAGGGCAAAAACATACAGAATAAAAAATGCACGCTGAAATGATAGCCGTCGAAGCCAGGGGAAAACCAGATATTCCTGCCTATATTTTTTTCATACCTTCTTTCAGGCAATATGTAAATGTACTAAGCCTCATATGCGATACCGCCTTTTATCTCATCCTCCGCCACAACTCCGCGGTCCAGGGTGATTACCCGTTTTTCCCATCCTGTTTACAATCTCCCTGACTGTGGGTAACAACGACTACAGTGGTACCCCCCTGTTGTTGATTTCTTCCAACAGCCTCATTATCTCCATTGAATTCTGCGCATCCAGATTACCGGTCGGTTCATCCGCCAGCAGAACCTCGGGCGAATTAATGAGAGCCCTGGCAATCGCCACCCTTTGCTGCTCCCCGCCGGAAAGCTGGTTCGGGAATGATTTATATTTTGATGAAAGCCCCACCAGCCTGAGCATCTCCGGAACCGACTCTTTAATCGTTCTGGTCGGCACACCGATTACACGCTGGGCAAAGGCTACGTTTTCATACACTGTCTTATCCTTTAAAAGGCGGAAGTCCTGAAACACTACCCCAAACGCCTCCTGTATTTCGGCACATATCTTCTGGGCATCTTCCCCAGCTCCATATCGTTCACGATGATTTTCCCTGATGACGGCTCCACTTCCTTTAAAAGCAGCTTCATAAGCGTGGATTTACCGGAACCGCTGCGCCCCATAATAAAGACAAACTCACCGTCCTCTATCGTGATATTAATATTTTTAAGCGCCCTGTTTCCCGCTTTATATGTCTTATTGAGACTCATTATCTCTATCATCTTCTGTGTATCCCTCAACTATAGAATTGCTGCGGCACAGATACGCGATCCATACCACAGCATTCCCCGTTTCCCTCTGTTTAGATTTGCTTCAAGATCTCACCGTTACCGTTCACGTAACATCTCATCATCAATAATCAAGGTTCTCCATATACTTCATGTATTTAACTACCATAAGCGCAATTTTAAAGGTTATGGCATCTTCAAATACCCTCAAATCCAGACCGGTCCTCTTCTGAAGCTTGTCAAGACGGTACACCAGCGTGTTCCTGTGGATATAGAGCTGCCTGGACGTCTCTGATACGTTGAGGCTGTTCTCAAAGAATTTGTTGATCGTGGTCAGAGTCTCTTCATCGAAATCATCCGGTGATTTTCCGTCAAAAATTTCCTTTGATAAACATCCGGCAAAGAGGGAGCGGAAGCTGGTAAATCAACCGGCCGATTCCCAGTTTGCTGTAGGCCACAACATTCTTTGTGCTGTAGAAAATTTTCCCACGTCGAGAGCCATCTTTGCCTCTTTATAAGAACGCGATACATCCTTAATCTCATTGACAATCAAAAAATTAAAAGCGACGTTCTCTTTTCGTCAGCGCCTCCGTATTCAGCATATCAACAATCATGCTGGCCGTCTTCTCCAAATCATCATAGGTTTCTCCCGGTTTCCTTCCTTAACCAGAATAATATCCTTCTCATCCACCGCCGTAATAAAATCCTTCGTCTTTGTGGAGAACAGGCTTCTCACCGTCTCAAGCGCATTGACATCTTTCTCATGCTGTGTCTCAATGATAAAGACAATTCTCTTAACATTGGTCTCAATATGGAGCTTCTTCGCCCTGTTGTAGATGTCTACTAACAGCAGATTGTCAAGCAGAAGGTTCTTGATAAAGTTATCCTTATCAAATCTCTCCTTATAGTCAACAAGCAGGTTCGGAATCTGGAACGCCGCCATCTTGCCCACCATATAAACATCGTCACTGCCGCCCTTGGCAAGCAGAATATATTCCAGCTGGTGTTCATCAAACACCTTAAAAAATTGATAGCCCTGAATAACCTGACTGTCCGCCGGAGAGTCCACGAAAGTCAGAATCGCACTTTCATACCCTCAGCACCGGTAAATGTGGACGCAAGAACTTTGCCTTCTGTATCACAGATACTTAAGTCCACCCTGGTAATCCCCTTCAAGCCTTCAATATTTGTCTGGAGTATCTGATTTGATATCATATCCTTTCTCCTTTGATTTTATATTTTCCTGATTACTATATTAATGCAAAACGGAGAAAATAAAAGAGGGTGTCTGAAAAAATTAAAATAAATATTATTTAAGCAGGTGATGTCCCTCCGCAATTGATTCCGCCTGCTTCCCCGGTTCAGGTTTTTCGCAGGGACGGAAGACTCAGGCGGAGATTTTCGCGATACCGGACATATTCGTTCCGACGCTGATTGTCTCCAGTCTCCGAGCACAGGTCATCGCCATCAATCACAGCAAATTGAGCGGAATTAAATCCGGTGATACTCTTCCGGACTCAATTCTGCTCAATCGTATTGAAACATCAAATATATCAAACACATATGGAAGCACTGAGTGGCCGCGACAAGATCCGCCCCGCACTTAACGCGTGAGACAATCAGCGGCCGTACCGGCGGCGTCCTCACCTGCTTAACTAAATCCCTATTTCATTGACTCAATAATACTGTCAGCCAGTGCATCCAGCTCCGTTACCTTGTCAGGATGAAGGGCGGATGCCAGGGAAAGCCTCTCATTTAATACTGTCATATTTTTAAGCTCATCATCCACGAATTTCTGCATTAAGTCGCCTGATTTACATGCCCATGAGCCGTTCTCTATGATGGCGATTGTCCTGTTCTGAAGATTGAGCGCCTTCATATCCATCAGGTAATTGTGCATTACCGGGTAAATTCCCAGATTGTAGGTCACGGATGCAGAACCACATGACTTAAACGGAAGGTCTCGGAGATGAGCTGTGAAACGTGTGTATTGGATACATCATATACATGCACATTCGTCATCCCTTTTTTCACACAGCTTTGATGCAAGCGCCTGCGCAGCGGCCTCTGTGTTGCCGTACATGGAGGCATAGGCGATCATAACGCCCTTTCTCCTCCGGCTCATAGCGGCTCCACTTATCGTATTTATCGATAAAGTAGCCCAGGTCGGAGCGCCATACCGGCCCGTGAAGCGGACAGATAACTTTAATATCAATTGTTGCGGCTTTTTCTTTAAGAGCGCCTGCACATGAGGGCCGTATTTGCCGACAATATTTGTGAAATAGCGGCGGGCATCGTCAATCCAGTCTCTTTCAAAATCCACTTCGTCATTAAAAGCTTACCGTCCAGGGCGCCGAAGGAACCGAAGGCATCAGCTGAAACAGAACGCCGTTTGTCACGTCAAAGGTAACCATAGCCTCCGGCCAGTGTACCATCGGGGCATTGACAAAAGGTGACCGTATGCTTTCCGAATGACATTGTATCGCCTTCGTTTGACCTCAATCAGCTCATGGCTGTCAACGCCGAAGCCGAACTGGCGCATCAGCATGAACGCCTTTTCCGTGCTGACAATCTTCACCTTTCGGATAACGCAGAAGGATTTCCTCGATAGAGGCGCCGTGATCCGGCTCCATATGGTTGATTACCAGGTAATCAAGCAGGTTTTCCCTCCAGCAGATAGTCCATATTTTTCAAGGAGCTGGCGGCAGGCCGACCAATCGACGGTGTCAAATAAAGCACGGTGCTTTCGTCGAGCAGCAGATAAGCATTATAGGAAACGCCCGCTTGGAATGGGATGAATATTTTCAAACAGATGGAGCCTGTGGTCATTTGCACCGACCCAGTAAAATCCTCTGTCACATTACTGACGCAATACATATTGATTCCTCCTTATGGCGGCGCACAGATTCTTACGCCTCGATAAAACTGCTCACTTACCTTCCGCGCATTCCGGACAGACCCAATCCTCCGGCAGCTTTTCAAAGAGCGTTCCCGGAGCCGCGTCGCTGTCTGGGTCGCCAAATTCAGGATCGTATTCGTAGCCGCAGCCGCCGCAGACATACGTTTGCCAATGGGGCGGGCTTGGGCGGGGTCGGACGCTTCATCTTAACCATCGGGGCGCGCGGGCTGCTTCTCGCCCGGTCAAGCGCGGCAGTCAGCAGCGGCAAATTTCTGTCAGATCGCCCACGATCCCGTAGTCGCAGTTTTTAAAGATCGGTGCATTAGCATTTTTATTGATCGCCACGATCGTGGAAGCGTCCTTAATCCCCTTGAGGTGCTGTGTGGCGCCCGAAATACCGCAGGGCTATTGCAAAGGTTCCTGTAAATTTCTGGCCGGACATTCCAACATAACGGCCAAGCGGAACATACTTGAGTGTCTCCGCGACCGGAAAGGACGAACCAATTGCCGCGCCGCCTGGCGGCCAGCGCCTCAATCAGCTTCATGTTTTTCTTGTCGCCGATGCCCCTTGCCCGCCGAAACGACACGTTCCGCCTGTGGTAATGAAGATCTTGCCGCCGTTGAGGAGGTAGTAGTCCCCCTTATCCAGCGCCGTGGTCTCCGTGCCGCCGGCGTCGGATCCGGCGTTGGGCTCCGTGAGACCGAAGGCGCCGATCTTCTCGCCCTTGGCCAGCGGGACCAGATATTTCTTCTTCTGCTCCTCGGTGCCGTAGGCGAAAATAGGCCATGAGCCGAGGGAGACGTGGGCGGAGAGGATGACGCCCGCACCGCCGTCCACACGGGCCAGCTCCTCCACCGCGATGGCGTAGCTCAGGGCGTCCAGACCGGCACCGCCGTACTCCTTGGGGAAGGGAATGCCCATCCAGCCCAGCTTACCCAGTCTGGTTATCAGCACGTTTCCACCCTCCCTGTTGTCTATAACACTACTATAGCAATGTAGAGAAAAAAATGTCAAGTTTATTTTGGAAATTTTGTATAATTTATGTTATTATTCATTGCCGTAATATTACCGATACCCATCCGGTATCGGCCCACGGAATAATCATTCTCCGGAGGGTGACTGCCATACCTTCCTTTTCCTTCGCAGAATGTTACGCCATACCTGAGGATGACGGCCGGAAACAGAATTTATATGACTGAAGATTCCCACGAAAAACATCCGGCGCGAACTCAGGCCCTGAATATGATGGGCTGCTGTTTGCCCGGAAACGTTTGAGTAACATGGAAGGCAAAAGAAATACCAGGAGATAATACACCATGTTTATGAATATTAATTTAAAACATGATACTATCCATGCTATAGGAAACGTAAGAATTGTAGGTGTAATCAAGTAAAACGCCAAACTGCTCACAGGTCACCGCCATCAAAAAAAAGAAGAACGCTTTCAGACATATCACCGAAAGCGTTCTTTCTTTATTAAATATGTAATTTTAAACTGTCTCTTTCAAACTTGTTGACTCTTCTCTTAATTTAAAATAACCTTCTCTGTCTCTTTATCAAAAATATGTACTTTAGACAGATCCAGGGCAAATTCTACCGTATCTCCCGGACGTGCCGTCGTTCTTGGATTCACTCTGGCGTGCAGCTGTTCCTCCACATCAAAATACAGGAATACTTCGGCTCCGAGCATTTCATATACACGGATAGAAGCCTTAATTGTCGAGCCTGCGGCTGCTTTGACCGCTTCCTCCTCGTCATGCAGATCTTCGGACGGATACCCATGATCACTTCTTTTCCGATATAGCCGGCCTCTTCAAGCGCTTTTCCCTTTTCTGCCGGAAGTACAATCGTATTTCCTGCAAAAGGTAAGAGTCACGGAGGAGCCTGATTTGCTGACAGCAGAATCCAAAAAGATTCATCTGGGGCGCCGATAAATCCGGCAACGAATTTATTAGCCGGTTTGTCATAAAAGGTTCTGAGGTGTATCTACCTGCTGTATGATACCATCCTTAAGAACTACGATTCTTGTACCAAGCGTCATAGCCTCTGTCTGGTCATGTGTAACGTAGATGATCGTTGTCTGTAATCTCTTATGAAGCTTAGAAATCTCAACACGCATCTGAACTCTTAACTTAGCATCAAGATTTGAAAGAGGCTCATCCATAAGGAATACCTTAGGACTACGAACGATAGCACGTCCCATAGCAACTCTCTGTCTCTGACCACCTGAAAGAGCCTTTGGCTTACGATCAAGTAAGTGCTCGATATCAAGAATCTTAGCAGCTTCATGAACTGACTTATCTATTTCATCCTTAGGTACCTTTCTTAACTTAAGACCAAATGCCATATTGTCATATACTGACATATGTGGATATAACGCATAATTCTGGAATACCATAGCGATATCTCTATCCTTAGGCTCTACATCATTAACAGCTTGTCTCCGATCCATAATTCACCAGAACTGATTTCTTCAAGACCAGCGATCATACGAAGAGTTGTAGACTTACCACAACCAGATGGTCTACGAAGATAATAAATTCTGATCTGCGATTTCAAGTTTGAAATCTTTAACAGCTACAAAGCCGTTAGGATATACTTTACAAACATTTTTAAGTGATAAACTTGCCATTCTTCTTGTTCCTCCTGCCTTTAATACATAGTCACGCTGTCTCTTCTCATTCTGTATGTATTAATCCTATCATGACTCGCTTATCACACTATGTTTTAAATGCCACAATCATTTCTCTGTTTTGAGCATTTTGTATATGATGAAAAAAAGTGTCCAAAATGTCAAATTAAATGTTCTACTTCCGGCGAAACCGTTCATATTTGGTACAATTGTTTAAATAAAAAACAAATTTGTGAAAACTCAACAAACTTACACTTCCCTTCTGTGCAATCCTTTTTGACGTTAATTTTAATTTGTCTAAAATAGACAATTTTTTACCGTTTAAAAAGCTAAAAACACGTGAAGGATTACCGCTTGACAAGTAATTTGCTCAAAGAAAAGATTGTTCTATTCAACAAAAAATCCCCGAGCAGCAGGGGAAACGTTTCTCCTCACCGGCTCAGGGATGTGTTCGGAAGGTGCGGTTATTATTTCAAAGCAATCCTTCCATCTCCATCAGGACATCTTTCGGCAGTCTGGCAACCTCCACACAGGAACGTGCCCGGACAATCTCCCTCAAAATATCTGGCATAAATTTCATTAATCTTGGTAAACTCGCCCATATCTTTAATGAACACCGTCGTCTTGATTACATTCGCCATTGAGGTTCCTGCCGACTCCAGAAGGTTCTTTACATTCTCCATGACCTGCTCAGCCTGGGCTTCAATCCCCTCCGGATTTCTCCTGTAGCCGGATTTACCGGGATCTGACCGGATGTGTAAATGATCCCATTTACCTCAATTGCCTGTGAATACGGTCCATTTGCTGCCAGCGCCTTCTCTGTGCTGATTACTTTCTTCATGTTTTTCCTCACTTTCCTGTTCTTTGATGTTTTTTTTCTGTTATCTCTATCTTACCTTCTTTTTAAGAGATGTCCTACTGCACGTTTAAATGCATTCTTGCTCAGGCCGAATTCCGTCTTATCACCTCCGGGTCTGCCTTATCGTTAAATCGAAGCACCCGTCAAATTCATCAATTGCCTTCAGCACAAGCTCCACATCGTTGTCCATCTGCAGATACGCTTTTTCCCTGAGGCTCAGATCCAGCTTCCCGTCCTCTCTGACCTTAGTCACGCGGGGCCCTCACCACTTCGCCGGGCTGGCACTTGAGAACAGCTCCTTCTTCGAATCAGCCCGTAATACTGATCATCCACCGCAACAAAAACTCCCAGATTCTCGTTGATTTCATATACCCGGCACTCAGCCCAGTCATCTTTTTATAAGGTGCATGATTATTTAAATACGAATAAACCTTCGTTGTTGCCGCCAGACGGCCGCTCTTGTCCACATAAAGGGCAACCAGGCATTCCTCTCCGACTCTGACCTTGTGGTTCTGCTCCTTAAATGGAAGCAGCACATCCTTCTCCAGCCCCATGTCCAGAAACGCTCCGATTTTTGATACATCATTCACTTTCAGAAGAGCCGTCTCCCCCACCTGCAGCTTTGGCATGGCGGTAGTCGCAATCAGACGGTCCTCGGAATCTTATAGATAAATACCCGGATCGTGTCCCGGTCTTTGTCCCTTCCGGCACCTGTTTTTGGGAAGCAGCACGGAAGCTTCCGCGTCCTGCTTCTCTCCCAGGTAAACTCCGAATTCCTTTTCCCGAGTACTTCCAGTTCCTGTATTTTCCCATTCTATCATGTCATTCGTCCTCTCTTTTCGGCCAGCCATATGTTGGCAAATACATTACCCGCGGCGTCCTGAAGAGATACCACATATCCCTCCGCTGTTTTGCCGATCTTCGGGTACATGACATCACCCAGCACCGCGGCCTTTTTATATTCGGTCCTCAGCTCCCGGATAGTAAATTTCTCCGGCAGAAGCTCTCTGGCAATATCCACGTACTGTGCGTTGTTCACATGCTGGTTCGTGTCAATATGGTGTCCGCCGCCGTAAACCGGCTCAGCGCTTTGGCAGTCTTTTGGCAGCACAATCTTCCTGGGCGCACGGAAGCTCAAGCTTCTGCTCCCCTGCTCCAGCCCCGTATCTCGTCCTGTGTGACCCTGGCCGGACAATTATTCTCCAAATCATAAAAGAACCAGCATGAATCTGCTCTGACGAGATAATTTCCTTCTAAATCGGTGATCGTAAAATTCCTGTACCCATAGATCCCTCTTAAAGCCATATGGCCTATGTCGATATTTTGATACGCTCGCCAAGTCCCGGACAGCGGTCAATCAAAAATCTGCCATGTGTATCAGTCACCAGGCCCTCTTCTTATCATAAAGATAGGATAGCCCCTAATTTCAGATCCTCACTGGAATGTGGAACAGTCCTTGCAGAGATAATTCATGATTCCGGTTACCGAAAGTTTCCCGAATATCCATCTCACTGTACCGCACCTGCTTTCAAATGTATATATAGTCCACCTCGCTGTCGTATCGGTATGAAAATGGCCTGTCTCATCTGCCGCTATACCGATACTCTGCTGCTATTATAGCTGATTCGGCCAGACTTGTCCAGTTTGCTGCTCGCGCCGCACAACTCGGGATTTTCACAAAAAACAGCGAAAACACCTCGCGGAATATATCATGGCTGATCTGTTACCAGCAATTCATTCCGTCCGGATCTCCCACACGAGCAGCCTCTCCCATGGGACGGAAGACTCAGAAAACCAGCCGAACCGCACCGGATCCCGGTCCGTTGCGGACGCGTCCTCCGTTTCAATCAGTTTTTATTAATTTATTTTTGCAATAAGGCTTGACATCTTACAAATCGAAGTATAATACAGATCGTTATTTCATTGGGCCATCGCCAAATGGTAAGGCAACGGACTCTGACTCCGTCATTTCAAGGTTCGAACTTGTGGCCCAGCTTTAAGAAGAGCATTTAGTCAGCCAACGGCGGCAGACTGATGCTTTTTTGTTTAACAGGATACTTCTCCTGTTAAATAAAAACCGCTCCGCGGAGAATCCCGCGAGCAGAATTCTTTTCTTGTTTATTAATTCAAAATCTTTCATCATATTCGCGAAAAAAGAGCCTTGCCGGGATCCCTCCCTCACAATCCCGGCACAGGCTCTATTTATATAATTCTGTAATCATGATATCCTGGAACATCTTCCACGGGCCTTCTCCGATGCTTTTGGCCGCTTTGACTGCTGCTCCCGCCGCTCTTATCGTCTCATACCTTTTTATAAATGTATATATCAGCCAAATCAGAATAATCGGGCCTGCAAAGCGCATAAGAAGTGCGAAAATTCCGCCAATCACAGTGATTACCGTAACCATGAAAAAGACTACGATTACAAGAAGGAGCAGCTTCCAGTACCATTTATTCAGATTGAAACCAACGGAAGCCCGCTGCTTCCGGTCTCCTGCTGCCCATAGCCGCTTCCCTGATTCTCATAATAGCCGCTTCCCTGTTCCGGGACATCACCTGGCCGCCTTGCTGCTGTCTATAATCGTCCTGGCAATCAGTCTCGGACTTTTCATTCAAATTACATCCTCTTCCCCGTCCGCCGCCGTCTCCTGAGTAATATAGTTGTCATAATATTCAGGTTTTCCTGCAGCACCCGCCGGAAACCTCCCCTGCAATGCTTCCTTGCTTCCTGTAAAAATTTGTTTCCTCATGTTCTCCAAAGTTTGCGCAGTTTCTATTACCGTATCCTCTCTTTCAGAGCGCCTTTCCGGTAGGCTGCCACCAGTTCTTTTAAGTCTTCAATTCTTCTTGCCAGTTCTTTACCGTCATCCGTATCAGCCACCATAATACGTTTGCGCATCTTTTTCTACAATGCTGACCTTTGGAGTACTTTTTTTTTCGGGTCAAAGGGTTTATGTTCCGCCAAAGCCAGATGCCTGAGTTAAACATCAGCGTATAACCGGCGATACCGGTTTTTCCTGATATGCTTTGGAAAGTCCGCCGTCAATAATAAACAGCTTTCCTCCCGCCTTGATTGAGTCTCCCCATCCTTAATCTTTACCGGTACATGGCCGTTGATAATGTAGGGAACCTGTCGTCGTAAAGGCCAAACTCCTCCAGTATCATGTCGCAGTATTTTCCTGCACACTCAATTTATAATATGGATTCATCCTCTCCCTGGAAGCTTCCTTATCTTCAACAAAAAGCCATGTTGAATATATCATCTTATTTTCCTGAAAACAGAGATTTGCCCTGCTCAAGATACCACATATGAAAATCACGGCTGGCCTCCTTCTCCGGATCTGATCCTGATCCGTAGGAAATATGCTTTTTACCTGCTTGTCGATAAAATCCATCAGCGCCCTGCCCTTATACGCTTTTCCATTAACCGCCATCTCATCAAAGCTGCCGTCCTCTTTCATTGAATACAGCCGTGATAAAGAAGGTTGGAATTACAACATTTATACATACTGCCGTTGGAATAGTTGGGAATTTAATATGCTTGTGAGAAGGGCACTGTGGCAGAACGACAGTGTCAGCGTATGTAAAAGTTCTTCCTCTTCCTCAGAAAGTTTCAGCGGATCCGACGGATCGATGGTGGGAAATTCCATATCCATCATGGATATTCCTTTCCCTCTATCACAACCGTTCCTCTCTGATAGTCGATTGCCGTCAGAAGGATACGGCTGTCCATCTCGTACTCGGGATGGCGTCTGCTGTCCACCAAACCGGATTATGGCTATTGCCTTATGCATCTTGCAGCAAAGCCCAGGATCCACCGCATCGTAAAATATTCTGATCCAGAATACGCGGCATGAACCGCTCGCACGGATCATCACTGTACACCTTTGCGGCAAACATGGAAAGCGGCCTGATATTAATTCCATATCCATCCTCCAGGACGTCAAAACCATTATAACTAATGGCGATCCGCAGCACATTGCAGAGATACAGGCCGGATTTCCTGTGGCTGCTCCCATCCAGGAAATGTCATGGTTTCCCCACTGGATATCCACATCATGGCAATGCATCAGCTCTTCCATAATAATATCAGCCCTAGGCCCCCGATCGAAAATATCCCCTATAATGTGGAGACTGTCAATCGTCAGGTTCTGAATCAGACGGCACAAGGCTATGATGAAACTGTCCGCCATCTGGGTGTCGATAATCGATCGGATAATCTCACTGTAGTACACCTTTTTATTGTCGTCATTTATAGTCCACATGCAAAAGCTCATCGATGGCATAGGCAAATTCCGGCGGCATCTTCTTGCGCACCTTGGAACGGCTGTATTTAGACGACACCTCTTTGCATATCTGTACAAGCCGGTAGAGGGCTATCCTCTGCCAGTCCTCCGTATAGTTCTGCTCCTGCTTAAGCTTTGCAATCTGCCTGTCCGGATAGTAGATCAGATTAGCCAGTTGTATCTCATCCTCCTCGGAAATAATATGTCCGAAGGTTTCTTTAATCTTCTCACGTATAATGCCGGAGGAACTGCGGAGCAAATGAATAAAAGCCTCATAGTGCAATCGCTGAAAAAGTACTCGGTACCCTTTGGCAGTCCGCAGATTGCCATCAAATTTACAATCTCACTGGATGCCGACTCCAATGTAGGATACTCGCGTGACATCAATTTCAGATATGCCAGATCTCATTCCACATCCCCCTGCCTCCCGTCAGGCTGCGTATCGTTACAGTTCAGCCTACTGCCAAACTGCAGCAAACGATAACCCGTGCACTCCGCGCACAAGTCACCGCCTTCAATAATGCAATGAAACGGCAAAAAACGCCGTTGATTGTGGTGAAATCCCTGTCCGGTTGCTTTTATGATAGGTTTATAGTATCATAAGATGGAAAAAAAAATAAAGATTTAGTTAAACTGTCTATCTTAAGGAGGTTTCCATGAAAGAACTTCTTATGTTTTTGGCAATGCCGTCACCAGGTGCTATAATACATGTTTTGCCATACGGACCGTGAACGGCGAATCTTTTATGGTAGATACAGGCGGCGGAAACGGTATTCTCGGTATCCTGGAGGATATGGAGGTACCCCTGTCTAAAATCCATCACATTTTCATCACCCATGGAAATACATACCGACCATATCCTGGTATTGTCTGATGATCCGTATGATAGCAACCGCTATGAAAAAGGCAGTTATGAGGGCTGCCTGAACATCTAATGTCATGACGGTCTGCCGGACACGATAAGCACGCTCTGCCGCCTGACCATGCAGAAAAGTTTTTACAGCATGATAGGCGAACGGATCCATCTGATTCCGGTGAAGGATCAGGAGTCCATGGATATTCTGGGACTTACCGTCACTCTTCTGATATTCTCTCAACTAAAGCCAGGCAGTTCGGTTTTACCGCCCTTCTTGCCAATGGAAGGAAGCTGTGCTGCGCCGGTGATGAACCCTTAAATCCACGGTGCGAAACATCATGCCGCGGGCAGTGACTGGCTGCTTTATTGAAGCATTTTGCCTATATGGTGACAGGGAGCGTTTTAATCCCTATGAAAAGCATCACAGCACAGTGAAAGAGGCCTGTGAGCTTGCCGAGCGTCTCCATATTCCTTCCTTATTCTCTGGCATACGGAGGATAAAAAAAACATTTCCGGACGCAAAAGCTCTATACAAGTGAAGGAAAAGAGTTTTACCACGGACGGCTTTTCGTACCCGACGACGGGGAAATCATCGAGCTTTGAATACAAATTAGATTTAACTGAGGTTTGGAGGACGCGTCCGGAACGGACCATGTCCGGTGTGGTGAGGGGGCTGGCTGAGTCTTCCGTCCCCGTGGGAGGTTGTCGTGGAGGGGGAATCCGGCCGGAATGAATTGCTGCGGGGACCGTTTGCACTCTTTGGAGTGCGCAGCGGAGTGCTAAGCTCGTGAGGGACCTCGCCAAGCACCGGCGGACTCCCATGTCCCCTCCGCAATTGATTCCGCCTACTTCCCCGAGGCAGATTTTCACCGGGGACGGATGACTCAGGCGGAGGTTTTCCCGGCACCGGACATGGTCCGTTCCGGGCGCTGATTGTCTCCAACCTTAAATGAGGAGGGCCCTGTCGCGGCCACTACGTGTTTCCGGCAGGCCGATATCAACTCTAGAGCAATTCTTTCATAAAGGCGCATTGAAGGCATATCATAACTCCCGTAAACGGTCGCACTGAGTGGCCGCGACAAGGTCCGTCCCCGCACTTAACGCGTGAGACAATCAGCGGCCGCAGGCCAGTGGACGGGGCCGGTACGCGGCGGAGTCTTTCGTTCCGGCGAAAACCTTCCTGAGATACTGCCGACATCTTCCGGCGGAGAAGGGGAATGATATCCGGAAGGACGTTCGCCCGAGAGATGATAGCTCTTAGGCAGAGGGAGACAAAGCGCGCCGGGCGGATTTTAGCCCTACAAGGCGAGGACCCTGCTTCGAACTCATTCGGAGTTCAGCGCGATGTCCATTTCCCGGGGGCTTTGCCTTCCTCTGGAGCTATCCTCCAGTCCAGCCGGATATCATTTCGCCCGCAGCCCCAAAACCACAGTATCTCCTTCTCCATCCATGCCCCCCCGGGACGAAAGACTCATATACACACTCCACCACCCCGTCCGCTGGCCGTACCGGCGGCGTCCTCACCTGCTTTAACTAAATCTCCATAGTATTTTCATCGCATAGCTGAGCTGTTTCTCCTTATCTTGAAGGAGATGATAAAAAGTCATGGTAGTAGTAGCTAAAAAGAGCGCCTTTATCATCATAAATTTTTGAATCGCAAACAGAAAATGTCTTTCCATTCTTTATTTCCACTGCCTCCGCAGTAATCTTTGACGTATTTTTACCGGCCCTCAGGTAATTAATGCTTCCATTTACCGTCGTAACCCGGTATTCGCCGGATGCTGCCGCTGCTGTCCCGGACACCGTGTCCGCCAGTGAAAACAGGGACGCCGCCGTGAATGACTCCCAGTACATTCAAATGCCATGGTTCTATCTTTATTTCACATTTTGCATGGCGGGCCTTCTTTCCAGAGTTTTGATCCCTATTTTTTCTCTGAAATCCCTCCTGTCAGTCCCAAAGCCCCGCCTTCTGCATAAATATCGGCATACGTTCCGCCCCGGTTCTCCGTCCGGGATTTCCTTTACGGAATTTTCTTGTTTCTGCTTCCTTTCTGTTATCTTCCATATAATCATCACACCTTTTCTTTCTACGGCACAATTGTAAAGTATCAAGTTGTTACTGTTCGTTGGCCCACAGGCCCCTTCAAAAACAGGCATATTCCTACTTTTTCCAGACATATGATCATATAAGAGACACTTTTTTCAGACTTTTAGTCCATGATATTGCCTCATGGTCTGATGCAGTGTCAGGATATAGGAAAGGGAATCTGCTTGAACCGAATTAAAAAAAGTAACGGCCGGGTTCGGACTGGCTACTTCTCTTTCTACATAAACGACGAACCGGAATCATCATCGGCCTTGAAGCTATGGCCGTTTTTTTCTGCTCACAGGCTGGTTTCTGGGCAAAAAAGGGATATCTGCTTCGGCCACTCTTTTTCCGGCAATCTGTTCTCCATTTTCACAGGGAGGAGGATGCCCACCGGCAAAAATGCAAAAGATTTTATCAAATGGGTTGACTTTTGATGTCACCTCTGAGGCTATGACCCAGGCATTCCGGTATGATGTGGCTACTTGCCAGCAGGATATTCATTTAAACCGGATTGAACTGCTCGTATCTCGGCGCCAGGTACGGAGGCGATTTTTCGCGTTATTACTCCTCCGACATGGACAAATTGGCAGAACAGTTAAAAAACGGCACTTCTATGGACGAACTCACAAAAAGATCAAGTATTACTCCTACTACCTTGAGGCCTATAACGCCGTTTGGGCGGCATGGTCGGATATTATGAAACCAGATACCGCAACCAGCGCCTGCCTTTTTTCAGATACCCAGATAAATGAAGGCGATCCGGAGCCGCGGAAGCGAGGGTGAAAGCCCTGATTCCACCGGCAATCAGGCCTCCGTCCGTTGAACCCTCTGACGCCAGCAGGCTAATGTAGCTGTCCGGTGAAAATACGGCCTGAAGGCGTTTCACCCGCTGCAAAAAATTTTCCCTACAGCCATTATGATGATTTCCGGTGTATCACGTCCTATGGATACCGCAGACAGCATCTGGGCCATGAGGGACGGGTTGTGGCGGTCGAATCCGGCTATGTGGAGGCCATGGCTGAACCAGTACGGAGGCTGGCGTCTGGGAATGAAGCTTTGATAAAAACGATATTATTATTATGCCCATCTGCGCAAGGATTACCTACATATCAGGCAAACCTTAAAGAAGGCAGCATCGTCACCGCCGGAGATATCATTGGATATCTTGGACGGACCGGTTACAGCGCTACGGAAAATACAAATAATATTGATGAATCCCACCTGCATTTCTGGAATACAGTTGATTTTTGATGAATCCCAAAAGAGGGAAACGGCGAAATCTGGATCGACTGCTATGAGATTATCAAGTTTTTGAGTATTAACCGCAGTGAATCCGTCAAAGTGGACGGCACCAAGGAATGGACCCGCATTTACCAGATGAAGGATCCGGCAGTTGGCGAGGTTACTTCCAGTAGAGGGCTAAAAAGTTACTGTTCACACGGCAATGTTATGATGTTGGGATATGAACAGTGACCTGGGAAGATAGCCTGCGAAAACAGTATCAGATTCTGTGAATAAACAGCATTGGGATGCGAAGCTTCGGCTCAAAACCAGGCTGACTTCGAGGCATCAGAAGACCGGCATCCGCAACGGACAGAAGCCTGCCATGGAAGTCGGGTACATGGAAAAGCGACTGCCATCCGTATCCGCCTCCTCTCCAGCTCTTTTTTGTTCCGGCGGATTCCTCCGATAAACTCACCTCTCTTATCTGTCCTCGATCCCCGATCCCGGAGGACAGGGGCCAGCAGATGATCAATAATTAAATTCTTCTTTCCGGTATATCCCGGATGTTCTTCTCTCCGCTTAAATCCGACTTTTTACCGCAGAAGCAGCTCTGTGATGTCCGTCTGCAATATAGATTTCCCCAATCTGTGCAAATGCATTCCGGATCGTCTGGATATCTTCCGGATCGGATATTACAAAAACACGGTGGCGAATACCATCTTCCGCAACAAAATCATATAAGGCATCCTGTTTCTTTGTCTTTGCCACAACCTCATTGATCACGGCATTGGCACGGTATGCCAGAAAGATCGGTCCGGTCTGTGCACTGCACGTATCTACGTGACGGATACGATCCTGTTCCTTATCCGCACGGGTATTCTCATGTTTTTGATGACCTGATTCGCATAATCATCAATGGATGCACAT